>Ga0182745_1000032_pt1 | contig 227852 bp, 190 predicted proteins | sample eDN3rd30CKraftBY_FD_128523 | JGI IMG/M metagenome (GOLD analysis project Ga0182745, IMG submission 128523) | Enriched backyard soil microbial communities from Emeryville, California, USA - eDNA 3rd pass 30_C Kraft BY (version 2) (version 2) | ecosystem: Environmental > Terrestrial > Soil >...
TCCTCCGAGGCGTTTATCCAGCTTGGTATGATTCACCTGATGCTCAATCGGCTGCACCGCAAGGGCAACGAACCTGATTTTAGTTACAGGCTCGCTGCATAATACCCTTATGGGACAGTCTCTTAGTTGCCTCGCTTCTTGTTGTTGTGCTAGATCGAATTCGTAAGCGAGGTTAACGGGCACGGGGAAGCTTTACTTCTGGTGCCCCCATAGCGTCACCTTGGATGCTTGGTTCCGCGTGCTCACCCAGAGCGATCCCGATGGCGGTGTGACCGCCGTGGATTATGACGTCTTCGGCAACACGCTCTCGGTCACTGATCCGCTGGGGAACATCACCGGCTAAGGGCAGCCAAAGGGGTCGGTGCAGCCAAAGGGGTCGGTGCAGCCAAAGGGGTCGGTGCAGCCAAAGGGGTCAGGCGTCTTTGATGACGCCCAGTAGCCGCCTGGCCCAGTGGAGCTACGACAACCTTTACCGCATGACCAGCGAAACCTGGCGGCAGACCGCTTCGCCCACTTCCACGATCCTGCGGACATTCAACTATGACTTTGATGCGGTCGGTCGCTTGATCGAAGTGGCCGACTCCCATTCATTGGCCACGGACTTCGGCTTCGTGTACGATGCCAGAAGGCAACTGCAACTGAGGGGCTACGCTTGGTTCACTTGACTTGTCGCAACGAAGCCCCGAGTGTACAGCGATCAAAACATTGTAGAACAGTAGTCTCAACTGTTTTCTACTGGCGAATTGGGGATAGGCGATGAATGGCTGTGCGGAGATACACTTGTGGCCGGGCAGATGAACAATTGAGGACAAGTGTTCTACATTACGACGCCGCCTCGCAACTGACCGACCTTAAACGCTACGCATCGACCGGTACGTCCGGCTTGCAGGTCCACTCGCCGTTCGGCCGCGATGAGGCTGCGCGGCTGACCCGCATTACCCACGGCGGCATGATGATCGCCGTCGGCCAGTAGCGTCACGCCGCCTGAATCATTGGGAGATATGATTCCAGCAAAATCGTTTGCCATTTCTCGGCCCGGAGACTGGCGAGTGCTGAACACGATTGCCCGCGGCCATTTTCCGGTACGCAAGCCCCAGGAACGTGTGTTGGTCGTGGTCCGCGAGAAGCTCGCCGGAGTTCGGCTTCAAGAGGCTGCTACGGTTGGAACGGAGAAACCATTGAGGACAATTGTTCTATGGTTAAGCAACTTGATCCTCCGATCACGTTGGGTGCTGAACGTCCAGCGTGATCGGTTAAAAATCAGTTGCCCGCTGCGGCGGTAAGGGGCGACCGCTGGCGCATTAGGCAGAATGGATGCGGTCGGAACCTGCCACCTTGACGATCTTGTTATACAGCCCGAGGAGCAGGAAGGTCGGTGCCCACTGGCCGACGAACAAGGCTTCATGGTCGCGGCCCGCCATCTTCATCGCCAGTGATCCACAGATCGACCCGGCGGCTGCCCACAAAAAGACGTCTGACGGAAGGCGTGCCGTCTGGTCTTCAATACTGTACGCCAGTCGGCCTTCGCTGTGACGCTGAGCTTCGCCAAAGTTTCGTGAACCGGCCGTTGATCTTACTTGTGACATGAATCGCTCTCCTGAGATAACTCGGTTGATCGCTCGTGGACGTGGAGTCCACTTCTCATAACGGACGCTTACATTGAGCTCCTGATCGACCGAGTTATGCAATCTTTATGCCGCGGCGCTGACTTCACGCGCTCGCGGCAGCTTAGGCGCCTCCGGCGGCCGGTTGCTCCGCCGCCGGTTGAGCTTCTGCAGGTGGTGCCGCCGCCGGTTGAGCTTCAGCAGCTTGGCCTGCGGCGGGTTGGCCTTCGGCCGGCGGCTGAGCGGTGAGTTTGTTAATCACCTGTTCGGCTTGTTGCAGCCGCTCGCCGTCTTCGTCACCGGTTTTGTAGGCGATGAACGTGGTGTTGCCGACCCGCAGCATCTGTCCGGCTAAGTCCAACTGAGTCAGCGTCGATTGAATCTGTCCGCTGCTGTCGCTGGGGATGGGAATCAATCGGTGGTTAGCGAAATCTTGCGGTTTTACAGCATCGTCAGCCACATCAATGGCGGTGACCAGCGTCTTGATTTTCTCGATTTGTTCCGCTGTACCCCGCACGAACATCAGCTTCTTTTCGTTATCCAGCGCGATGGCGAGTCGCTGGTCTGGTTGCTCCTGCAGATTAGGCCGCTGCACCGCCACGCGGCCTCGTCCACCGTAACCCGGCATCGCAACTTGGTCCCAGAGACCCATCAACTGGGTCAACTGCTGCGGCTCGCGGTGCTGTAATTCGATGATTTCAAGTTTGCGAGCGGCCGGCTGAGCTTGCTCGGCAGCCGGTTGCTCACCTTGATCGGCGGCCTTTTGACCAGCGGGCGATTGCTCAGCAGGCGGCTGTGCAGGCGGCTGCGCGCTGCTGAACTGCGGCACCGCCAGGGCGGCCGCAAAGGCAATGCCTGCGGTCAATGCGGATAAATGGTTGAGCCACTTCATGGTTCCTCTCCCTCATCGTGTTTGGATCTGTCGGACCGGGTTGCTGCAGTCACATACTGCGGCTGAGAGCGAATTAGGCACAGTGGACAGGCAGCTTGACCGCCGTGCGCGTAGGATGGTTCCGCCACAATTCGGTTGCGACGCAACCGTCGGCTGCGGCGCCGCAACTCCCATGCCGAAAGCTCCTCTTGGTGACCGCTGGTCGATACCACGCCAGCGGGGATCGTCAGCCGTTGCCACCTGGCGTTTTTGACGTGCGAATCTGTAGATGTCGCTAACCCGTCGTCCACCTGACGACCGGCCGTCTCCGCAAGCGACAGGTCGCCTGGAGACGTCTACTTTGTCACGTTTGAAGAGCCTCGCATCGGGGTTTTACGCCCTGCCAACCGCTCACTTATTGCGTCGTGGCTCGGAACGGGCAGGGTCGCAGAAGCGTCACCTCAAGAACGAAAGCAGGGTGCCGCAACGACTGGCCGGAGACATAGAGTGCAGGCCAACTCGCTCATGGGCTCTAGCCTGATATAGCACGGGTGGCGCCGACTACAAAACCGGGATACCGCGCGGCAGCCATTCGCTGCGCTTGCAAGCTGTCGCGAGCGCTAACCACCACCGACAGCGGCCGGCCAAAGACGCCCGGGGGCGGCGACAGATAAACTTCCCAGATCGTCGTCAGTCCGGCAGCCGCCCCAAGCAGTTCCGTTTGCATCAGGCGAATTTGTTGGGCTTCCTGTTCCTGACGACGATATTGATCCGCTTGAACAGCCAATAGAAAGCTCTCTTGCCGCTGAGTGGCCTCGCTCTCTTGACCGTCACGCCACCGTTCCCACCCCGGTCTCAGAACTTCCAAGTCCTCTGCCCCAAAGAGGAAAAACGGCACCGGAACCTCGGTACCGTCAGGCAACTCGGCCATCACCCCTTGGATCAAGAACGATGGGGGATTGCCCTGGTGCCCGCGCAGCCATCTTCGCAGGTCGGCCTCGGTGGTAACGCTGGGATCGTCGAATTCGGCAACGACTCTGATTGCCACTTGGAGGCGGAAGTTGTCGAGGTTTGTGAGCGAGATTCCGTTAACCATGACCATGCCCGAACGGGCTCCGAACTGCACCTTCCGTTCAGCAAAGGCCTTGATCCGTGCCTTGAACTCCAACCCGCCGCGAGTCGTCCAAGTGTGAAACTGATCGATCGTCTCGGGTGTCGCGGGGTCGGAGCCTTGGGACTGGCGATAATCCGCCACCGCGCCGCGGTCCTCGTCAGAAATCGCAGCGAGCGGTACGGCGATCAGATCGCGATTGGCCTTCCGAATCACGATCGCATCCTCGCTTGCAGCGATCAGTTCGCCGCGGATCAGCAACCGCCCTTCACGATCGGTCCATCCGCGTGACTCGGCAAACACCGATCCGATCGCACTCTGACACACAATCCAACCAACGAGCAGAAAAAGACGACAGCACATTTGAGAACCTCAGGCACAAACACGGACTTGATAAACTCAGAACTTGGCTCAAGACTTGGACGTCAAATCGAGGCAAAACCCAGCGGTTATTTGGTCGATCTGCGTCAATGGTTGCTGCATCACGATGGGAGCGGTGACACGATCCTGGTCGCGTCTGATCCTCTCATGCTACTGCTCGGCCCGCAAGGAGTTGTGCAGATCGACCATCGCCTGCTGACTGATTTGCAACAAACCTTCGTGGGCACGATCCAAATCAACGATGAGATAAAGGACGCACGAAAATGCGAAGGCAAAGATCGGCATCTGCAATGAACGGCGGGTCGCTGAAAGCCCCGCTTGGTAACCGAGCGACACCATACCAAGCACCACTAGCCCCAAGAGCAACAGCCAAATCGTAATCGGGATTCGGCTGTAAAGACCGACAAAGACACGTTCGGAATGCAGATCGATCGACTCGTTGAGCGACTCCAGAAAGAGCGCGGTCATGATCGACCCTGAGTTCTGTTCTGCCGCTGCAACGGCTTGTGACCACATTTGATCCTGGAGTTTCTCGGATTCAGCCAGCACCTCGTCGATGTTATCCGGTTTCAGTCGTTGCGCGCGAAGCGCAGTGTAACGACGGAGGAGTCTCGCAATTTCGGCACGTTGTGCGTCGGGCAGAAGCCGAGTGCGAAGATAGGTGGTGCCGATCGCATTAGCTTCGTGAAGCACCGCTTGCCGACGCGCGTCAAACCGACTTGCCGCGAGGCTGAACGTAAAGGCCAGCATGAACGCGAGCAATCCGAGCACGGCTGCCGCCATGGCTGCCACCGGGGCCTCCTTTTCTTCCGCAAAGCGCGAGTGCCGCCAACTCCCCAATCGATAGCCTGCCTCCAGCGTCAACAGACTGATGACCACGATCAGTGGCAAAAAACACCCTAGCGGGATCAGGTCCAGCGGTCCGTTGATCATGGACATTGCACATCCGCTGAGTTGACAGACGACCGGCAGCGGACATCGCTGCTCGACAGTCATTTGGACTACTTTGAATACCTTTCATCATAGTCAACCGGCGTATCGAATCGGGCTTTATCCGGTGCGGTAACTGCCGGATCCAGGAATTCGTGCCGCCCCAAGTAGCCGAGCTCCAGTGATAAGGCGAATGTCCCCAAGAGCGAAACCAATCCATAGGATACAACCGCTGTCAGGGCCGGCGTGTTGGCAAAGGAACCGCTAGCGACCACCAGACCAACCGCAATATTCCGCAGTGAAGTGGTGACGGTTAGCGACCTGCATGTAGCGGCATTCCGCCCTCCCAGCAGCCAACCCGTCAGTCCGCTGGCGGCCAGTAGCAGCAGCATCCCCAGGAAACCGCGCGGCTGAAGCTCCTTGAGCAGCGGATACTGAGTGATCAGGATCAAACCCACGGCGGCCAGATTTAAGAACTTACTAATCACGCTAGCAGGCGTCTGTAATCGCGCTGCCAGGTGCGGGCGCAACTGGCGGAGCGACACGCCGGCACCCAAGGGGAGCAATTGCGTTAGCAGGAGAGTCGCGGCGATCGTGCTCGCCTCAACCTGGAGCTTTGCATCCCTTGAGACCCAGGGGAGCAGGAACCGCAGCAGCACGGGAGCGACGATCGCCGACGATCCCGCCAACAGTACCATCAGGCCGACGGCAATGGGGACATTGCCCTTGGCAACGGCAGTCAAAGGAGGCCCATAAGGTGCCCCCGGGCAAGCTGCGAGGATCAGAAAACCGGCCGCAACAAACGGTTTTACGTCAAATAGCACCAGCAAGCTTAATGTAACTGCAGGGATGAGAACGTAATTTGCCAAGGTGGCCCGTGCAAGCAGTCGCCAGTTCCTGGCGACGTCAACCAGGTCGCCGAACGTCACGCTCAGACCAATGGCCACCATCATTCCGACGAGTGTAATCGTGACGAGCAGATTGATCGCCTGGTCGATGGTCATGGAGAGGCCTTCGTCGAACTCATGTTGCCTCCGCACGCAATTCCGCCGCAACGAACCTGTCCAGCGTGACCGGTTCCAGATTCACGGACATCATGAAAGATGAGTAGGCCAGCGAGGCAGCGAGGCGGCGCGTGTCACGCGCCCAGGGAGGCACATAATGCGGTCGCTGAAGAAAGCCGGACTCAAAGTACGGCCCCAGGGTGATGGTGTCGCTGATTGTCAGCCGTCCGGCAAAGAGCCGCTCCACGATCTGTGGTTGATTGTCGCGAATGGCCACATTCAGAAGCACGTGTGTCTCCATTAGGCCTTTGAGGTAGGCGCTATCCTTCGTGAACGCGATCCCTCCGCGAACGTCTCCGCCCCGAAAAATGCGCTGGGCAGACTTGTAGGACTCGCGTTCGTCTTGACCGGCTTCTAAAAAGAGTTTGAAGCAGTCGATGAAGTCGGCTCCTTCCAGGACCTGCTTGAGCGCCAGAATCCGCAAGGCCAAACGCCGCAGACGGTGGATGTCGATCGAACGAGTTGCGAGTTCAGCGAACACGGCGATTCCCTCTTGCGTCCGCGTCGTCCGCGGCGCGCCCAGTCCGAGGCTTCTGAGATTGACCTGCCGACAACCATTGATGGCCGTCGCCATGTGGACCAGCGCCTCATGTTGGTACAGCTGATCGAAATCGAGATCCGAGAAAACCGCCGAGCCACGAACGCGAAGCTTAGTGGTCCCGGCGATTGCTTTTGAAGAGAGTTCGTTATCGACGACGACCTCCACCTGATCGTCGATAAAGTAGGCGGCAATCGCCTGCTGCAACCGCTGGGCAAACTCATCGGCGCGCAACTTGACTTCCGTCGGCGCGATGAATGCCCCAGTCATCAAATGGCTGGTCTTGTCGAGCAGAAACGCCGCGGCATCGACTCCGGTGAACGATTGGGTCGGGTACACATCGTTGGGACGCCCATACAGACGGATCGACCGCTCCGTGAACTCAGCCGTTCCTGCAGCCATCAGCATCCGGGCTGCCTCGGCGTAGCTCCACGCCGTCCGCCGCAGAAACTCGAGGAGCGGATCGTCGCCCCGACAGCGATTGACAAAGTCGTCGAGTAAAGCGATCTGCTTCGACCATTGCGGCAATTGCAACTCCGCGACCGGCACCACCGGACGGCCTGCTCGCCAGCTTGCTAAGAATCTCTCCTCGATCTCATCAGGCCAGTTCAGATACTTTAAGACCAAAATCGGCTTGGCGAGCTTGACCAGTTCGGTGTCCAGTTCCGCGATACGCTGCATGTGGGCTGGGGACATCAGGATGTTCTCTCATCGGGGAAGCTATAAGTTGACCGTACCAGAATTCCCCGCACCATGGCAGGCACACCCGCATTTCTGCATCGGCAAAGATGTGCAGGGACGCGGATGAACTCAGGCTCTGGGCGATCACCGCCGATCTTCGCGTAAAGCCCAAATCTCCATCAACGGCGGGGTCCCCGCATCTGTCAGCCATCGACACATGAAACCTGCTCTCAACACAACGTGACTGGAACCACGTGCCGGTTGTAAGGCACCTAGCAATGTCCACCGACGGATGGTTGATCTTTCAATAACGGTTAGAGACTGTCCCATAAGGGCCCTCGTGCCTAGAATGGGGCATGAGAACCACTTCCTATCCAAGCGACCTCTCAGATCCCCAATGGGACCTGGTGGAACCGCTTTTGCCGCTGGCACCGCAGGGCGGGCGGCCCCGCACGACGCAAATGCGTGATGTCATTAACGCCATCTTTTACATTTTACGGACCGGATGCCAGTGGCGATACTTGCCCAAAGACTTCCCGCCCAAGAGCACGGTTTGGCGATATTTCAAGCAGTGGCGAGATGACGGCACACTCGAGCTGCTACACGACTCGTTGCGGACCAAGGTTCGCACAGCCGAGAAGCCGTGTTCGCCCCGAACGACAGGCAGCGTGGACAGCCAGTCGGTTGATACCACCAGCGGAGGCGAAGAGCGAGGCCGGGACAACGCTAAGAACGTCGACGGGCGAAAACGCCATATCGTCATTGACAGCATGGGTTTACTGCTAGCGGTGTTGGTCACGGCAGCCTCGGTGGATGACGCTCAGGCGGCCCAGCAACTGTTTTCTCGCTTGGATGGCCAGCCCACGAGCAAAATCCAGCGGGTCTTCGCCGACAACAAATATCACAACTTCAAGCTATATGAATGGGTGGATCAGAACGCCAGTTGGCAGCTAGAGATCGTCCGCCGTCCGGCAGGCCAACAAGGCTGGATCACTTTGCCGATCCGTTGGACTGTGGAGCGCACGTTCGCTTGGCTTGGCAGGTGCCGCCGTTTGAGCAAAGACCGAGAGCGGACGGTAAAATCCTCGGAGGCTTTTGTCCGGCTCGGCATGATTCACCTAATGCTCAACCGGTTGCACTCCAAGGGGAACGAAGCTGATTTCAGTTACAGACTGGCTGCATAATATCCTTATGGGACAGTCTCTTAGTGACAAACCGCCGTTTCACGAGCGACTCCTGATCATCGTACTCGCCGTCCTTCGACCGTTTGGGCAAATTGATTTGCATACGTGGAGTCTCTTTATACGGAATTTGTTTCAGCAGATGCGCGATGCAATTTAACCGCGCCCGGCGTTTGTCATCCGACGGCAGGAGATACCATGGGGCCACGCGGGTATCGGTAGCGGCGAACATCATGTCACGTGCCCTCGAATATGCATACCATCGCTCGCGCGCCGGCAGATCGATCGGACTGAGTTTCCATTGGCGCAACGGATCCTTGATTCTCGCTTCAAAGCGACGGCGCTGCTCGGCATTGCTGACCTCCAGCCAGATCTTGATGAGTCGGATGCCGCCATCGACGATGTACTCTTCAATCAGCGGGCAACGTTCTAAAAACCGCTCGTGCTGCTCAGGCGTGCAGAAGCCCATCACATACTCCACGCCCGCACAGTTGTACCAACTGCGATCGAAGATCACGATCTCGCCAGCAGCGGGGAAATGCTGCATGTAACGTTGGAAGTACATTTGCGTCTGCTCGCGGTCCGAGGGGGCTGGCAACGCAACGACGCGGAACACGCGCGGACTGACGCGTTCGGTAAGGGCGCGAATCGTGCCGCCTTTGCCGGCGGCATCGCGTCCCTCGAACACAACGATCACGCGCAATCCCTTGTGTTTGACCCACTCCTGAAGCCTGCATAACTCGGCCTGCAGCTTCCGTAGCTGTTTCTCATAATCCTTGCGCTTCATTTTCTTTGGTGGTTCGTCAGGACGCAGCTTTGACATGCTGTTGCTACTCGCTGATGAAGGTATCGCCACTCTTAGGATTGACGCTGTAGGGAGTAAACTGCCGCCTGCCATGGACTCATGTCAAGGAACAGGCCAGTCGCTTCCAGTTCCGAACCATTCCGATCGTAGACATCGGAACTGAGCTGGTCTTGCAGACGCCAGGCGGAGCCTGACAAGGCGTGCAGCGGCAACCGCAGGCGGCACTGACTTTGATGCGGCGCATAGTTAACGGCTACGATCAGACGCTCGCCAGGCTCACGTTCCCAGAAACCAGCGACAAAGCAGTCGGACGTCCAATTGCCGTCCCACGCCGGCAGACCTTCCAGGAGTCGCCACGCGCCGTCGCGAACCGTCGGCGACCGCAGGATCGCCAGCAAGCGATCATAGAACCGCCCAATTTCCGCGTTGAGCGGCTCATCGGGGGCGCGGACAAGGTGCGGCGAGATGCGTTTCAGCCGCCCCTCAAATTGTCCCTGATGGAAGAAGCGAAGTCCGGGTGAGAGAAACGTAATAACCGCAGCCGCTTCGTGCATCGCCTGTGTAAGCGTGGCAGCAGTTCGGGGCTCGTCATGATTTTCTAGAAAGCGTGCCAACTTGTCCTGGTAGTCAAGACCTGCCCTGAAGTGCTCTCGCACCGGTCGGGAGTGCGCCTCTCGCAGGCGATCATACAGCCGCTTGTCATAGGCGTAGTCAAATCCCTGTTGTTGCATCGTCCATTCGCGGTCCCAATACACCTCGGCCATGAATGTGAACCCGGGCACACCTTCGCGCACGCGCCGAATCGCCGTCGGCCAGAATAACGGGGCCTGCTGGCCCCAGGTGCGTACGAACACATCGGGCAGAACCAGCATCGCCATATCGCAGCGCAAACCATCGCACTGCCGCGAAATCTTTAGCAGTTCCCCGGTCATCGCTTCCTGCAGGGCGGGGTTGGCATAGTTGAGCTGCAAGGTGTCAGGCCAGCCCGCAAAATACGGATCCCGGCCGTAGGCAAAGATCTGATCTCCATCGCGGCGAATGACTCGCGTGTAGTTCTGCGGAGTGCTGACCAGATCATTCTCGTTTCCCTGAATGAAATACTCGGGATGCGTCTCGATCCAAGGATGTCCCAGCCCCACGTGATTGGGAACAAAGTCAAGCATCAGCTTCAGCCCGCGCTGTTGAAGCCGACTGCGCAGGCGGGCCAGCGCAGCATCGCCGCCGAGTTGCTGATGGACCGTATAGCCAGTGATCGCGAAGCCTGATCCCGCGATATCGTCCTCCCGCAGATCGGGAAGCGTCTGCTCGAAGTCGTGCCGCCACTCGGGATGGCTGCGGGAGACTTGCTGTGCCACTGGACCGGTCTGCCAAACGCTCAGGAACCAGATCCAGTCGAACCCTTGGGCGGCGAAGCGGTCGAGTTCCGCATCCGGAATGTCATCCAATGTGGCGCTGCGTGATAGATTCCGGGAAATCTCGGTCAACCAGACGCGAGTATTGATCTGATAGAGCAGGGGATACTTACAGTCCATCAATCAAACTCCTCGCGGGACAGCAATGTCACAGCCATGGTGACTTCATACAGGTTGAGGTGACGAGTGATTGGCCGTGGATTTGCCTGCACTGCTGTTCATTGTAGCAAATTGAAAGCCCGACATTTTGCCACCAGCTAGGGCGCGTTCTGCGTCCAGTGCGCCGAACAACTGGATAAACTTGGCCACCAGTCCGCTCCAACCGGTCTGATGACTGGCTCCCAGGCCAGCGCCGTTGTCGCCGTGAAAGTATTCGTAGAACAGCATGTGCTCGCGCCAATGCGGATCGGATTGGAACTTTTCCGTCCCTCCGTAGACCGGACGCTGGCCGTGTTCATTGCGAAGAAAAATCCGCGTCAGCCGGTCAGAAATTTCTTTTGCAACCGCAAACAGGTTCATCATTTTACCTGAACCGGTTGGACATTCCACTTGGAAATGGTCGCCGTAATATAAGTAGAAGTTCATCAACGCACGAATGATCATCGCATTCACCGGCATCCAAATGGGTCCGCGCCAGTTAGAGTTTCCGCCGAACATTCCTGTATTGGATTCCGCCGGTAAATAGTCGACGCGATACTCTCGGCCATCCACATGGAACACATAGGGATGTCGTTGATGATATTTCGAGAGTGAACGGATGCCGTAGGGACTTAGAAACTCCTCCTCGTCTAGCATCTTGCTCAGAACTCGGCGCAGTCGATCTCGATTCAGGAGCGCCATGATCCCTCGTTGATGTATACCGAAATGGCCTTCGCCAGTTGGGTGCATGCTTGCCGCTAACTCAGGCATCCGCCGTTGCCGCTCCTGTAACTGAGCCATGGCTCGTGGAATCCGGTCGCGCTGCCACTGCTCCGTGACCGTCGAGGCGCACAATGGAAGCAGGCCAACTAAAGACCGTACTTTCAGCCGCGTCGAGCGACCATCCGGGAGCCGCAGCAGATCGTAATAGAATCCATCTTCCTCATCCCACATGCCATCGGGTCCGGGGCGGTTCATAGCGGCAGCAATGTAATAAAATTGCTCAGCAAACTTCACCACCATGTCTTCATAGGTGGAGTCGTGGGCAGCGATTTCCACAGCGAGTTCCGCCATATTTTGACTGAACAGGGACATCCAAGCAGTGCCATCAGCCTGCTCCAGGTAACCGCCGGTCGGCAGCGGCGCGCTGCGGTCAAACACACCGATATTGTCGAGCCCCAAAAACCCCCCCTCGAATACATTTTTGCCGAACCTGTCTTTACGATTCGCCCACCAGGTAAAGTTCAGCAACAGCTTGTTGAACGCCGCTTTGAGAAAATCGAGATCGATCGCCTGCCCCAGCGCCTGCTCGGTGCGATGGAGAAACAAAGTAGCAAAGGCATGCACCGGCGGATTCACGTCGCTGAAGTTCCACTCATAAGCTGGGATTTGCCCGCTGGGATGGAGGTACACGCCTTTGAGCATCAGCTTCATCTGGTCCTTGGCGAACCCCGGATCTACGATCGCCAGCGGAAGCGCATGAAATGCTAGATCCCAGGCGGCGTACCAAGGGTACTCCCACTTGTCGGGCATCGAGATAATGTCCTTGTTAAGCATGTGAAACCACTCCGAGTTGCGGGTGTTGCGATACCCGGAGTGCAGCGGGTTGGATTGGTGCTCATCCAGCCAATTGTCGCCGTCGAAAAAGAAGAATTGTTTGCTCCAGAGCATCCCGGCGAGCGCCTGTCGCATCACCTGGGCTGCCTCGTCGCCGACCGCAGGCGGAGTGACCGACCGATAAAAATCGTCGGCCTCACGCAATCGATCTGCGAAGATTCCGTCGAAGGGCTTACCAAACGGCGTGCCGGTCGCGTCCGCGCGGGTGTGAACCAGCCGCAGCCGAATCACAGCGCTGGCACCGGCAGCGAGGTTGAGCTGACAATGCGCGGCCACTTTGGTCCCCTGCATTTCGGGGCAGACCGCATGCTTTCGGTTCTGCACCACATAATCGTTGATGCCATCTTTGACGTAAGGGCTTTCGTTCATCTGCCCAGGAAACAGTCGCTCATGATTGGTTTCATTTTCCGTGAACAGCAGTTCCGCTTGGCCCTCGCTGTATAGCGTGAAATCACCCACCGCCGGGTGTCGCACGGCGACCGCGGTCATTCCTAGCCCAGTTTGGAACTGCTTGAGCGTCGGTTTCTGCGGGGAACGATTGGATTCAGCGATCCACTTCGACCAGTCGTTGCGGAACCACAGGGTGGGCAACAGATGCAAGTCAGCCGCATCAGGTCCGCGGTTGATCGCCGTGATTCGCACCAGGATGTCTTCCGGACCCGCTTTGGCGTATTCCACATAGACGTCGAAATACCGGTTCTCGTTAAAGACGCCGGTGTCGAGGAGTTCATACTCCATCTCGTTGCGGTTTCGCCGGCGGTTCGTCTCAACCAAATCGCTATAGGGAAAAGCGGCCTGGGGGTATTTGTACAGATACCTCATGTACGAATGAGTCGGTGTGCTGTCGAGATAGAAGTAGTACTCCTTGACGTCCTCGCCATGGTTGCCTTCGCTATTGGTTAGCCCAAAAAGCCGCTCTTTGAGGATCGTGTCCTTGCCGTTCCACAGCGCCAAGGCAAAGCACACCTGCTGTTGATCGTCGGAGATCCCGGCTAACCCGTCTTCGCCCCAGCGGTAGGCTCGGGAGCGAGCATGGTCGTGAGTGAAGAAGTTCCAGGCGTCACCCGCTTCGCTGTAATCCTCGCGGACGGTTCCCCACTGCCGCTCGCTCAGGTAGGGGCCCCACTTCTTCCATGGAACTTGTGACAAGCGTGCCTCTTCTAATCGATCCTGCTCGGTAGTCATGGTGGTCTCTCATGGTTTGCATACACGCATTCAAAACAACAACCTTCGGTTTTCGCGGTCCGGGAGTGCACCGCGTTCCTTCTCGTCGAATGGGTGCCTGGAATGCGATGCTCCAATGCTCCTGCCGCACCCCGGCGGCGTCAGATGGCGTGCCATCGCTAGGTGACGGGACAAGGGAAGGCATTCCAAATTTCTGCGGCGTATTCGGCGATCGTCCGGTCGCTTGAGAACTTTCCTGAACAGGCGATGTTGACGATCGCCATGCGGGACCACGCTTCTGTGTCGGTGTACAACTCGCCGACACGCTGTTGCGTCTGGGCGTAGGCCGTGAGATCGGCCAAATGCATGTAGTAATCGCCACCGTCCAAGAGCGACTCACGGATCGGTGCGAAGATGTGCGGCTCGTCGCGGCTGAAGTGATTGTTAAGGATCAAGTCGAGCGCAGCGTGAGTTTCCGCTTCGTGGTTATAGTGCCAGTAAGGGCTGTACCATCCGCGGCTCTCGGCAACCTGCTGGGCGGTCAAGCCAAACAAGAACAAATTCTCCTCACCAGCTTCCTCGGCCATTTCAATCGTCGCCCCATCGCGAGTGCCGATTGTTAAGGCGCCGTTCATCATGAACTTCATATTGCCGGTACCGCTGGCCTCATAACCAGCGGTGGAGATTTGTTCGGAAACATCGCTCGCTGGGATCAGCCGCTCGGCCACCGACACGTTGTAGTTTGGTACAAACACAACCTTAATTCGCCCTCGCACCGCGGGGTCTTGATCTATTATACGGCTGACATTGTTGATGAGTTTGATAATCAACTTGGCTAGTCGATAGGCCGGGGCCGCTTTGCCGGCAAAGAGAAAGGTCCGCGGCGGAAGCTTTGTGTTGGGGTTGGCTCGCAGGTGGTTGTACAGCACGATGATGTGCAGCACGTTCAGAAGCTGCCGCTTGTATTCATGAATCCGCTTGATCTGGCTGTCAAAGATCGTCGCGGGATCGATCACATGGCCTGTGGTCACCTGTAGCCAGGCGGCGAAGCGCTCTTTTGCCGCCCGTTTGGTGCTGCGGAATCGCGTGCGAAAGGCAGCGTCGTCGGCCAGTGGCAACAGTCTCCGCAGTTCGCTCAGCTCGGTGATCCAGCCGTCACCGATCGCCTCGGTGATCAGCGCCGCCAGCTCGGGATTGGTCGCCCGCAGCCACCGTCGTGGCGTCACACCGTTGGTCTTGTTATTGAACCGGTCGGGGAACATTTCTGCGAAGTCGCTGACGACGCGCGTCCGTAGCAGGTCGGAATGAATTTGTGCCACGCCGTTGGTGCTATGCGTTCCGACGATTGCCAGATTTGCCATCCGAATTTGCGACACCGGCGCTGCCTCGATCAGACTCATGCGCGCAGCGCGATCTGCTTCGTCTGGAAATTGCTGCCGCACATCGTCGAGCAGGAGGCGGTTGATTTCGTGGATGATCTCCAGCAATCGCGGGCAGGTCACTTCGAAGTATCGAGCGGGCCACCGCTCAAGTGCCTCCGGCAGCAGTGTGTGGTTGGTGTACGCCAGCGTGCGAACCGTTAGATCCCAGGCCTCACCCCATTCGAGACGAGCTTGGTCCAACAGGATGCGCATCAATTCGGCCACAGCCATCGCCGGATGGGTATCGTTGAGCTGAATCGCCACCTTCTCAGGCAGTTGCCGCCAGTCGTGATTGGTCCGCCGGAACCGGGCCACGATGTCGGCGAGGGAGGCGCACACCAGGAAGTACTCTTGGACAAACCGCAGCGCCTGGCCTGCCGCGGTCGAGTCGTCGGGATAGAGAACACGGGTGACGGTCTCGGCGACGACGCGATCGACGATGGCACCGACAAAGTCGCCCGAGCTGAACTCGCCGAAATCGAAGTGATCCGGTGTCTCCGCGCTCCACAGCCGCAGCGTGTTGATCGTACGGCCGCCATAGCCGACCACCGGACGATCGTAGGGCAGGCCGAGGAAATGGGCGGGGTGCCCCACGACAGGCCGCAAGACGCCGTTGTCGAGCTTGAACGAGCAGTCCAGCGCGACCTGAACCTGGTCTCTCGGCCGCGCGACTTCCCAGGGATCAGGAGCCGCGAGCCAGTGGTCTGGATACTCGGCCTGAAAACCGTTTTCGATCGCCTGGCGGAAGATGCCGTATTCATACCGCAGGCCGTAGCCCATCGCGGGGATCTGCAGCGTGGCCAACGAGTCGATGAAGCAGGCCGCGAGCCGGCCCAAGCCGCCATTGCCCAGCCCAGCATCCGGCTCGGATTCCAGCATCTGCTCCCAGCGGTGATGGGGGTCCGCTTGGAGTCCGTCGCGAATCGACCGCTCGACCCCGAGATTGATCAGGTTGTTGACCAACACCCGCCCGATGAGGAATTCCATCGATAGGTAATAAACCCGTTTGGGATTCACCCTGTCATACGTCTGCTGAGTCAGCAGCCACCGCTCTGCCAGCAGGTCGCGGAGCGAACGCGCCAGGGACGCAAAACGCTCGCCCTGCGTAGCCTCGTCTGCAGCGATCAGGTGGTCGAAACACAGGTGCTCGGCGTAGCCGAGCGGGAGGCCGGGGCGGTCGCGATCGCTGCGCTGCCCGGTCTGTTCTTCCGCTCGCGGTTTAGATGTGATCGCCATCAGTCGATTGTCCCTGTTGTTGGAAGGGGGCGCGCCGGCAGTCACTCACACGCGTGTCTCATGCTGCCAGCGGTGATGATCCCGACGTAGGTGTTCAATGGCCTTGTCGGCCGTTTTCACATAAATGGAAATGGTCAAGTCGGCCACTTGGGCAACGGCGCCGCATCGCCATGATCGACTTCCGCTTGAAAGTCTAATTCGCTGGTTGCTGTAAGCATCCGACGGTTCCCTGATGTTCGCTTTGCCTGCAGGACGACATGGCCAACTGCGTCACTCGGTTGAAGTACGACTTTCGAGCACGTGTCCTCATGTGGCTGAAACGGAGGAAGGGACACTTGATATGGGGGAACCAATTAGAAATGTTTTTCGGACTCGTCATCTTGCACTTGCCTTTAGCGAAATAATGCCACTGCCAAAATCTGGATTGCCAGAATCCGCATCATCGTGGTCAACGGATAAACCGCCGCATACGCGACCGACGGCCCGTCCGAGCCGACAATGCTGTTGGCGAATGCCAGCGCGGGAGGATCTGTCATGCTGCCCGCCAGCAGTCCGGAGAGCACGACGAAGTTCATTCCCATCGCGCGGCGCGCAATGATACCGATACACAAAAGCGGCAGCACGGTCACGCAAATGCCGCCCGCCAGCCAAATCAATCCTCGCGTACTGAGCACGACGGCGAAGAATTGTGGCCCCGCCAGCAGCCCAACACTCGCAAAGAACAGGGAGATCCCAAACTCGCGAAACGCCTGATTCGCGTTGCGTGGCATGTGCCAGACTAAGGGACCGATCCGGCCGAGGCGCCCCACCAGCAGGGCGACGATCAGCGGCCCACCAGCCAGCCCTAACCGCAGGGGTTGAGGCATGTGTGGAATTGCCAAAGGCATCGTGCCCAGCGCGATCCCCAGGGCGATGCCTGCGAACAGCGGGACAAAATGGGTCTCATTCAAGGCCTGAATCGAATCGCCGAGGCGATCCGCGGCCCGGTTGAGGCTCTCGTCGTCGCCAACCAATTGCAACGTGTCCCCAAACTGTAGGTGGAGGTTGGGTACGGCGGTCATCTCAAGATCGGCTCGAGTGACTCTGGTCACCGTAACACCGCCGGTGTGCTCCAACCCAAGTTGCCGCACGGTCTTGCCAAGCATCGCCGTGTTCGTGACGACAACCCGCCGCTGGGTGAGCCGGTCGGAGGTTTCTAAAAAGTTCTCTCCGCTGGCGTGTCCGACGACATCCTGATAGCGATTGAGATTCTGCTGCGTGCCGACCGTCATGATGACATCGCCACGGTGCAACCGAGAACTGCCGGTGGCAACTTGCGTTTCCGTTTCACCCGCACGTCTGATCCGAGAGACCACCACACCTAACTCGGTGACGCCGGGGATGGAATCGATGGCAACTCCTTCCAGATTTGGACTGTCAATCGTCATCGTCCTGCTGACGAGCGGCTCCCCCATCCTCCCCTGTTCCAATGCGAACAATTCGGCTTCCTTATGGGTGTCGATCCGCAACAGTACCTTAAGCGCTAGTAGCGTTGCAATGATTCCCACAATTGCTGCGGGGTAGGTAACGGCATAGGCGAGCGCGGGAAGCGCTAGCCGTTCTTCTGCAATGCCGGGCAGCCCGGACAGCGTCTGTTGGGCCGCGCCTAAGGAAGGCGTGTTTGTCGTTGCACCGGCGAACAAGCCAAGGACCGCGGCCGAGTCGATATCGAGCAGCCATCCCAGTCCAACTGCTAGCAGAGCTCCGAGCACGACAATGGCTCCGGCGAGTAAGTTGAGACGCATGCCCATACGGCGTAACGACGCGAAAAACCCGGGTCCGAGCTGGAGGCCGATGCAAAACACGAACAGCACGAGCCCGAATTCCTTAACAAACTCGAGTGTCTTGTGGTCGATGGGTTTACTGACCGAACCGACCAAGATTCCGGCAAACAAAACTCCGGCCGTACCGAGGCCGATACCGCGTACTTTGACGCTGCCCAAAACCATCCCCGCCATGCAGACCAGTGCGATGATCGCTATGGCCTGCGCGGTGTAATTGGTTTTATAGAGTTCGAAGAGCCAGTTCATCTTGTTGTTTGCAATTCGGCAATCACTGAATGTCTTTTGATTCGGTTACTCAGCAGGAATGCGGTACAAGAGCGCGTAGAGCGTTGGCACCATGACCATCGTCAGCAGCGTGCCGACGATCAGCCCGAAGAAAATTGTGACTGCCAGCGCGACCCAAAACACGTCTTGCAACATCGGCAGCACGCCCAGCACCGTGGTTCCGGCCGCGTTCACGACCGGATTCAAACGCGCCACAGCTGCCTCCACGACGGCGTTATAAGGCCGAAGCCCCCGAGACAGGTTCGTGTTGATCTCGTCCAGCAGCACGACGGCGTTCTTGATCATCATGCCGGAGAGGCTCATCGCCCCCAGCAGCGCGATGAACCCAAATGGTGTCTGCGTCAACAGCAGCCCACCGGTGATGCCGATCATCACAAAGGGAATCACCAGCACACAGATCAACATTGGACGGAAGCCGTTGAACAGGGCGACCAAAATAAACAGCATGACGACGACAGCGGGGGCAATGCCCGGCACCAGCGCTTCTTGTGACTGCTTGGCGCTCCAGTACTCGCCATCCCAATCCATCCGGTAACCCGGCGGTAGTTGGATCGCGTTGAACTTCTCCACCACGGCGTTCCGCAGCGTCGGGGCGGTGACGTCATTGGGCGAACACTGGACGGTGATGGCCCGCCGCCGATCCCAGCGCCAGATGATGGAATCCTTCCAGGGTGTTTCGATGCCATCGATCACCTGCAGGACCGGCACCGAATGCGTCGACCATTTGGGCATGACCAACAACTCGTCCAGCGACGTGGCGGCCTTCAGCCGCTCCGGTTCAACGCTGCGGGCGACGATCGGGATCAGATCATCCTGCTGCCGATATTGGCCGACGACCACTCCGTCCGAGGCGCGGCGCATCACACGCGCCAGGTCATCGCGACTGACGCCGGCCCAACGAGCCCGCTCCTGGTTGTAGTGGGGAACCAGTTCCTGGACACGATTGCGCCAATTGACGCGAACCTCCTTCGCCAACGGCGTATCGCGCAAGATGTCCGCTCCTTCCTCGGCCAGTCGCCGCAGGGTGTCGGGATTGGCATTTGCCGGACCGCTGAAACGAACCTCGATCTTCCAGTCATCAAACGCCCCGACGGCGTACTTGCGCACCCGGACCATCGCCTCGGGCACGTTGGCCTTGACCCAGGCGTCGGCGTCCACCAGGAGTTGATCAACGCCGGCGAGCGACTTCGTATTGACGATCAATTGGGCGTAGGCGGTGGACGGGTCCTCACCGCTGACAGGCAGATAAAACCGCGGCGGTCCTTTGCCGATGAACGTGCTGACGGACGCCGTAGCCGCATGCTCCTGCAGAAAGGCCTCAATCCGCTGCACGTCCGCGCTCGTCTGCTGGATCCGTGTACCCTCCGGTGCCCAGTAATCGATCATCACCTGCAGGCGACTGGAATCGGGAAAGTACAGTTGCGGCACCCAGCGAAACGCCACGATCGACAGCGCCAACAGCCCGATCATTCCCCCCAGGAACGGCAGTCGGTAGCGGATTGCCTGGGCCAGCAAGTTCCGAAAAACTTGGTAGAAGCGGCTCTGATAGGGGGCTGCGATGCTCTGGCCGGGTTGCGGTCCGGGGAGCAAGGCGATGCACAGCAGCGGGGCAGCGGTTTGGCAGAAGACCCAACTCAGCAGCAGCGAAATCGCTACCACCGTGAACAGGCTGCCCGCGTATTCGCCCGTATCGTAGGCCGAGGCGAAGATCGGATAGAACGCCATGCAGGCGACGATCGTCGCGCCCAGGAGCGGAATCGCCGGGCCACTGGCCGCTTCAATGGCCGCCCGTCTGCGATCCATCCCTTGCGCGATCCGCACCATGATGCCATCGGTCACGACGATGGCGTTATCGACCATCATGCCCATCGCGATGATCAGCGCCCCCAAGGAGACGCGATGCAGGTCGATGCCCGCGATCGCCATCACGATGAAGCTGCCCATGATCGGAAACACCAGCCCGCTGATGCCGATGATGATGCCCGGCCAGATGCCCATGGTGATCGCCAACAGAGCCAGCACGATGGCCACCGCTTCGAGCAGGCTGATGATGAACGCGCGGATCGACTCGCTCACCTGATCGGACTGCCAGGAAATCCGCTCCACGCCGATCCCGATCGGCAGTTCCGCCACCAACTCGTTCAGCCGTCGATCGATCGCCAGACCAACGTCGACGACATTCTCTCCGGCTCCCGGCGCCAGCGCGATTGCAATCGCTTGGCGTCCGTTATGCCGCAGCAGATGGTTCGGTGGGTCGACGTACCCGGACTTGACCGTCGCAAAGTCACGAATGCGGACAATCTCATCTTTGCCGTTGACGACGCTCGTGATCGCCAGGTCGCCGATTTCATCGGGCGAGCGGAACTCGCCTGTCGGCGCCACGCGGAGGCGTTGGTTGTGGTAGTCGACCTGGCCGGCATCCACCACCAGATTCTGTGATTGCAAAGTCTGCATGATCTGCTCGGGCGTCAGGCTCAATTCGGCGATCTGCGAAGCCGAGACTTCGAGATAGATCCGCTTCTCCTGCACACCCCACAGATCGACGCGGGCGACACCCGGAACGACACTCAGTTCTTTCCGCATGTCTTTGACGTACCGTTCGAGTTCGGCGTAGCCGAAGCCGTCGCTGCTGACAGCCAACAGGAAGCCGAAAACGTAACCAAAATCATCGCCGACCTTCGGCGTCCCGGCTCCCGGCGGCAGCGTCGGCTCGACGTCAGCGACCTTTTTGCGCAGCACATCCCAGACCTGCGGCAGGCGGTCGGACCAGTAGTTGCTCTTAATATCGACTTTGATGATCGACAGGCCCGGTCGCGAATTGGAATAGACGTTCTTGAGTTCGGTCATCTCCTGCAACTTGGTTTCAATCCGATCGGTGATTTCCAGTTCGACCTGCTCGGCGCTGGCGCCGGGGTACGAGGTCGTGATCACCGCCGTCTTGACCGAAAACTCGGGATCTTCCAGTTGGCCAAGTTGTCGATAGGAGAACGCCCCGCCGATCAGGATGAGCGCGATGCCGAAGTAGGTGATGGCGGGCTTGTCGAGCGAGAGCGCTGCAAGGTTCATGGCGCAATCAGCTCCCTTCCTGGAATAACGCAACTGCCTGACCTTCACGCAGCGAATTGACGCCCGACGTGACCACCCATTCACCCAACTCGAGTCCTTCGGTGACCACCAGACCGATGGGCGTCATCATCCCGGTTTTGACCTCGCGCCGGGCGACTTGCTGGCTGGCTTCGCCGACGATCCAAACATAGGTGTGCTGACCCGAATCAGCGGTGAACACGGCGCTGGGTGGCACGATCAAGTCCGGCGCGGCGGTGTTGTTGTGAGCGTCGAGCTGTGGCCGAACGGTGGCGGCCATCCCGGGCAGAATGCGCACATCCTCCGGCTGAGCGATTTCGACGGTCACAGGATAAGTGCGCGTGATCTGCGACGCCTCGCTGCCGATCTTCGTGACCTGCCCGATGAACTCGTGGTTCGGCAAGGCGTCAAAACGACAGGCGATCTGTTTTACTTGCGGCACCAGCGCAATCAGACTCTCAGGGATTTGCACGGTGACTTCGATGGTCGACACGTCCAACAACCGCACGATCGGCTGCTTGGCCTGGACCGTTTGAAAATTATCGACGTACCGAGCTGCCACTTCGCCGTCAAAGGGCGCCACGAGCACGGCGTAGGACAACTGGTTGGTGGCGTTTTCCACGGCGGCTTCCAAAGCGCGAATCTCGGATCGCTTGGCCGCCAAATCCTCTTCCCGGGCGCCTTTGAGCCCGATGTTCAGCGCCTCCTGGGCGCTGCGGACCTCCGCAGCGGTCAGTCGGACACGTGCCAAAGAGATATCAAAATCCGACTTGGAAACGGCCCCACTGGGCAACAGCCGGGCGTTCCGATCGTGTTCAGCCTGAGCTTGCGCAGCGGTCGCCTCTGCCTGCTCGACCTCCGCTTTCAACTGCTCGACCTCCTCCGGTCGTGCTCCGCGTTCCATCGACAACAGGTTTGCACGCGCCCGCTCTAAGTTGGCTTGAGTGCTATCCACGGCGGCTTGAAAATCGCGTGCGTCGACTGCTGCGATCACGTCGCCACTGGCCACGGTGGATCCGACGTCCACCGTCAGTGACACCAGCGGCCCCGAGACCTGGAAAGAGAGGTCGACTTCGCCCTTCGCTTTCGCTCGGCCGGGGAAGTCGCGGCCGCTGATCACTTTTAAGTCGCCAACTTTAATGGCCCGAACCGGCCGGATCGGTTCCGGTTGGGATTCGGGAGCCCCGCATCCCGTGATCATCAAGGCGCCCCACAGCCCGGCGCTGATCCAGCGAGCATCAACCGTCATACAAGTTCACTCCGATGCCTGTTCGGGCGCAGGATCTTCGAGATGCACCATCAACCACTGCTGAGTTTGCCCATCCGCGAAATGCACCAGCGCCGGGGCGGCATCCTTGGTGAGGTTCACGATCCCCGTCTCCATGATCGGGCGGGTCTTTCCTACGACGTTCCACGCACAGCGCTGCGACTGCTTGTCGACCATGCCTTCGATCGTCTGCGTGGTGTTGGATGCTTTATCAAGGAGCGTTCCGGAGATGACGCCTTGCTTGCTCAGCACCAACTGCAGAAATAGGGTCGGTTCGGGCCCAGATTGCTGACCATCGGCCGTGAGCGCGAACACCCCCAGCGGCATCCATTCGCCTTGCTCAGCGGGAACCTCCGGCGCGCTGGCGACAATCGCTTCCGCCTGGGCCGCATACTCCTGCTCCGTCGCGACGGGTTGATCGCCGTAGTAGACCGAGCCATCCTGGTAATACACGTTTTCCCCGTAGGCATACTCGTAGGGCTCGGTCCAGCCATAGTTGCCCCACGCAGTGACGCCGCCCCATGCGGCCCAGCGGTACGGGCGAGTGATCGCCCATGCGCCCCAGACCGGATGGTCCGACCAAAAGTCGCGGAGCGGCTGATCGTTGGCGTAGTCGCGAATTTCATCGCGGCGATCAGAGCGATTCTGCTGCCGTTCCCCTTGGTTCTCGATCCGTTCCGGCCGATTGCTCGCCAGCGGCCGCTCAGCGAGCCCCGGTCGTTCAGCGATGCCGGGGCGCTCAGCGATGCCGGGTTGCTGGCCGATCCCGGGTCGCTCGCCCACTCCCGGAGGTTGAGCGGGCAGTTGGCTGGGGCGTGCGCCCGAATCACGCAGAAAATCAGCCGCAGCCCCTCCCGCAATGCCTCCCGCAATGCCGCCCGCAATGCCGCTAGGAAGGTTGCCAGCACGCGCCGGCAGTGTGCCCGGACGCGCCCCGCCTGACGGTCCGATGTCGAGGAAACCCTGCAGGTCTCCGGCGGACGGCCGGGTGCCTGCCGCAGGCCGCGTGCCTGCCGCAGGCCGAGTGCCTGCCGCGGGCCGAGTGCCTGCCGCGGGCCGTGTGCCTGCCGCGGGCCGTGTGCCTGCCGCGGGCCGTGTGCCTGCCGCGGGCCGTGTGCTGCCTGCTCGCGGTGGTGCATTGCTGCTCGGCCGCGACGCTACCGCGGGCCGGGAGCCCATGCTCGGACGCGACATTCCCGGATTGGACGGCCGCATCGCCGGGCGACTTACCGAAGGGGTGCGACTGACCGCAGGCCGCGAGTATCCACCGCCGCTGTAACCGCCCCGGCCGCCGCCACTGAAGCCACCACCGCGTCCGCCACCGCTGAATCCACCCCCCCGACCGCCGCCACCGCCACGACCGCCGCGGGCCAACAATTCCCCAACCGCAGCGAAACAGATCGCGGTGAAGACCAGCAGAATTAAGAAGCGTTTCATGGTGGTACCTGAGGTTCGATTCACTAACTCAACTGAACGGGTGAACGCTGCCTGCGGAGTCATTCGGTCGCGGTTTGACGTACGACCACCACCTCGTCCACGTGCGGCAGCAGTTCGCCGCCCGCCTGGCGATTGATCGACTGCCATGTGAACGTGTTGTCGTCGACGCAGGTGATGATGTTCACCGACGAAGACATGCTGCCGTCGGGCGCGGTGCCCGTGGTCTGGATGTACCAAACCTTGTCTTTCCGGCGCCAAACCCCTTGGCCAAATCCGCCATCGGAATCGAACACCCAGGAACGAATCTGCAGGGTCGCCGGATCCCAACCGACGACCTGCATTCCCGAAACTTCGATCCGATCGCGCACGGTGAGCGTAAACATGCGTGTGATGAAGTTGCGGTTCTTCGTCCATTGACAGGTGGTTTCAATCACGCTTTGGTCATCGCCGTCGATCCACGTCCCGATCATCCATTCCAGTTCCTGGAGGTGCTCATAATTGGAGGAGTCGACGGCCACGTCTTCCTCGCTAACGCGGTCTAACAGCCACTCGCCATCACGTTTGACATACACGGCGGTGTATTGCGACTCCTCCGGCGTCTGCTCGGGGCGCGTCAGCGTGGCGGTGCCGTGTTCGATGGCCACGCCCGGCGAGATGAATTGAACGGAATCGGTCGTCGCGACCAGTTTGAGCGCTTCGTCGTCCGCGAAGATGGCGGCGAACTGCTGTTCAATCGCGTCGCGGCCAACCACTTGTTCGCCGCTGACGGGATTGGTGTAGATTGCATCGGGCGACCAGTGCGCCGCCAGCGCCGCGGCGTCTTTGGCGTTAAACGCCTCGACGTAGGAGGCAACGGCAGCTTGGATCGCCATTTGGTCGACCGACTGGTCCGCCTGAAGTGGCTGGCTGAGCACCAAACTCCACGCCATTAGCAACGCGGTGGGGGGCAATCGTTTCATCGGCTTGTCGCTCCTGGGTGAGCTGATGTTTGGGCTATTGCATTCACTAAAATTTCGATTCCGCCGATGGGGACGACGTTGCACACGGCGACCTCAGGCGGTTCCGTCGACATCTCGATATAGGGCAGCAGGCGGCGAAAGCGTTCCGAACGAAAGTACTCCTCAATCTCCTCGCGGCTGTCCCACTGACTCCAATAGGTGATCACAGCGCCGTCCTCCACGTCGCGATAGATGCGACAGCCGCGGCAGCCCTTGGTCACATCGGTTGGGCCTTTCAGACCGCGAAAAACCTCGAGCACCTCGTCGCCCTTACCCGCGGGCGCTACAACTCGTAAGAAGGCTTGAATCATGCCCACCTCACCTGTGGCACCACCAGCACAAGCCGTTAGCAGAGCGATTGCGGCGGTGGGCTGTTCTCCAATCTATGCATTCGCAGTGCCACTGATGATGACGCCGGTATATTCGACGTAATCAATGCCTAAGCAAGCCTTTAGGCGACTGCTTCGCCGCACAGCCGAATCGCCTTGAGACTCCAAATCATTGGAGATTCTACGAAATGCTGGAGATTCGCACCGCTCCAGGCGACGCCAATCGGGCCGCGCTGAGACGTTTCGCCGTCTGCTAAGATTGCTCGTGGTTGCGACTGGGCCGCTTGATTCCCAATTTGGCGATCCGGGCCTCCAGGGTGGTCGGCTTGATATCGAGCAATTCCGCAGCGCCTTGCGGGCCGCGAATCCGCCAGCCGGTTTCCTGCAGCACGCCCAGAATCTGTTCCCGTTCACTTTCCTTAAGCGATTGCCGAGCAGCCGCGGGATCGAGCATCGCCGGGGCCAGTTCCACGCGCAGCGTGTCGTCGCTGGTCAAGATGAGTGCCCGCTCAATCACATTACTCAACTCGCGCACGTTGCCGGGCCAGGCGTACCGTTCCAACTGTTGCATGGTTTTGCGGGGGATGCACTTGATCGTCTTACCCATCCGGCGGCCAAACGTTTCAACGAACGTCCAGACCAAAGCAGGGATATCATCACGCCGCTGGCGCAGTGGAGGAAGCTCGATCGGGAAAACATTCAAGCGGTGATATAAGTCGGCGCGAAACTGACCTTCGCGTACGGCTTGTTTCAAATCGCGGTTGGTGGCGGCGATCAGTCGCACGTTGACAGCAAGGGTTTTCGGGCTGCCCAATCGCTCGAATCGTCCGTCCTGAATCACGCGGAGCATCTTCGCCTGCAATTCCAGCGGGAACTCGCCGATTTCGTCGAGAAACAGCGTCGAGCCATCGGCCAATTTGAAGCGGCCCACCTGCGCCGATGCGGCGCCCGTATACGCCCCTGCCTCGCGCCCGAACAGTTCGCTCTCAATCAACGTGGCGGGCAGACAGGCACAATTGACGACGACCATCGGCCGATGCCGGCGGTTGCTCAGTTCGTGGATGGTCTGCGCCAACAGCTCTTTGCCGGTCCCGGTTTCCCCGAGTACCAATACCGGCGTGTCGGTCGGGGCGACACGCTCGGCTGCGGCGAGCACGCGGGTGATCGCCTCGCTGCAGCCGATGATCCGGCCATGGTGGTGCTTCAAAATGGCCTGCTCGCGCAGGTACAGATTCTCCTGCTCTAACCGCTGACGCAGCTTCTGGTTCTCCGCCAGCGCCGTCCGCAACGACTCCTCCATCCGCCGCCGCAACAGCGCGCTGGCAAAGACCTCGCCAATCAATTGCAGGCGGCCGATGACGTCGGTCGGCCACTGGCAGCGCTTGCGCAGAAAGGCAAACGTGAGGCCGCCGAGCAACACCCCGCCGGCCTTCAGTGGGAGCGTCACGTTGGACTGGATGCCGTGCAGCAGGCAATACTCCCGCTCCGCCGCCGCCTGAGGCGGCAGGTCAACTTCGGGATCACGGACGAACACGAGTTTGCCGTCACGGAACTGGCCGATGAACCAGGGGAGTCGTTTGACTGGAAACGGTCCCAGAGGGAACGGCGCACACCCGGGGACGGCAAACGAATGCGTCACCTGCACCTGCTCATCATCCTCGCCGAACTCGACAAACGTGCTCCGATCGTTGCCAAGAAACTCGACGAGTTTCTGCAGGCTGCTGTCGACGTGGGAGTCGATCTGGTCCGACGGCAGGTTGACAAAATCGGCCGAAATGTCGGCCAGCAACCGCTCGAAACGCAAGCGTTCAGAGAACACCTGAAAGTCGATCGGGTGAGCCCCAGATTGGTCGGCGGCGGACAGCGATTCGCGGTTGCTCAGTCCCGGAAAATCTTTGTCACCGAGGGTGAAGCGAACGTTGGTCATGACGATCCTCACGACAAACTGATGGCGTTACCAGTTTGTGCCGCGTTTCCGCCGTTGTGCAAAGCCTCGACAGGTGTCGTGCCCCGGCAGGGATCGTCGTTTTCGCCGCACCTGCCGACTCTCAGGCAGTTTATTGCAGTTAGGGCAGGGCCACAACTCGGTTTCTACTGATAAAGGCAACTCGCCGTGGGCATTCCTTCATCCGCATCCAGCGCGTCTTAGATCCCAACATCAATCTCTAAATGACATCCTAATAGTAGAAGTTGACCGACAGGATATGATTAGCGCGGTCAGCGCCTGAGGGGTTTTCGATCGTTTGATTCAAGTAGCCGATTTCGGTCCGCAACCGGCTATCGGGCTGATGCTTCCAACCCAGTCCGGCAAAGGCGCGATTCTGATCAAATCCCGCTTTGGCTCCCCAATCGGTGCTGTCGAGGTTGTAGAAGATTTCATCCCACATGACGAGACTCAGGCCGGGCCGACTGGGAAGTTGACGATGAATCCGCGCGAGTTGGCGAAACCGCAAACCGACGTCGTCACCGGTTTCCACAAATCGCTGCTCGAGTCGCGGACGCAGCGCGAACGTCCACAGCTCGTTCCCTTCGGACCAAGTCAACTGCTGCCAGATGCGGTGCTCGTCAAAGTCGCTTCCAGCCAGCGGCGACGTGTGGATCCAGGCATAGCCACCCCAGACCGTCAAATTCTCGCTGAGGCTCCAACCTACTCCAGGGCGGAACAGGCTTTGGTTGAATCCGTCGGCGTCATCGAGGAAGCGCATCTGGCCGTCGAACCACCATTTGAGTGGACCATCGCAAGCAGCGACATCACCTTGGCTGAAGAACGCTGTCCATAGCCCGCCATCGTGAATGCTTTCGCTCCGGGCAGTGTTTGACACCACGAGCAGCAACAGAGCCGCGACCACACCTCGGATTGCACCCTTCATCAGCGACCACTCCCTTGTAAACGCTCGATCCTGCACCCTGATGTCCGGCTGCACAAGTCCTTCGGTCAAATCAGCCGCTGGCGCCGGTTCTCGGCCGAGCAGAACCCGACGCCAACGCGCGCCGGCTGATTGAGTTTTCCGAAACGCATGTCCAGCGTCACTTCGTGTTGCAGTTATCGAGTGAGCGCCGGCGATCGCTCAGCTTAATCGGGAATCTGAGGAAGCCGGTAAGCCGTCCCTATTCAAATAGACGGTCTGTATCGGATGCGCGAATTTGATGCCCAGGGCGGAGAAGCGATCGAGCAGCGCAAAATTGATCGCCTGTTGAATATCCAGATAGGTGTTCATTTCGGGTGCCAACACAAAATAGACAGCTTCAAAGTCCAGCGACGATGGGCTGAATTTGATGAAGTGTGCGCGGTCAAACCGGGTCAGCGACTGCGCCTCAACGGCGGCGCGGATGATGTTCGGGATTTGCTGCAGTTGCTCCGGCGCCGTCTGATAACGGACGCTGAGGGTGAACACCGCCCGTCGCTCTTTCATCCGCTTGAAGTTACGGATGCGGCTTTGCAACAGGTCATTATTGGAAAACACCAGTTGCTCGCCCGAGAGGCTAGCGAGTCGCGTGGTCTTGAGTCCAATGTGTTGCACCGTGCCCATCGAATCACCGACGATGATGAAGTCGCCCGGGACAAACGGTTTGTCAAACACGATCGACATCGACGCCAACAGATCGCCGAGGATGTTTTGCACCGCCAGCGCGACCGCGATGCCGCCGATTCCCAGCCCCGTGATCAGCGCAGAGACGTTGATTCCAAGATTGCTGAGGGCCAGCAACAGCAGCACGGTGAACAACGCCAGCTTGCCGATGAACACCAGTGCGGTGATCGTCAGCAGCGAGGCCGGATCGTTCTGTAGCTTGCGCTCGGCATGTTGCTGCAGGCCGCGGTCGATGACCAGGTTGCCCCACAGGCCAGCTTGCAGGATGAACGCCAACACCGCCGCGGTCTGTAGCAATTGGGCGATTTGGGGTGCCGGCGCGAGCACGCGACTGGCGAGATAAATGGCCAGCACCGCCATCAGCCAAAACCGCGTTTGCTGAATCGCTTCGACGACTGCGTCGTCCCAACCACTGGCCGTCCGGGCAGCGAGTCTTGCTAGCCGCCGCTGCGCGATCCACTTGCAGAGGTAAAACAGCAGCAGGGCGGCAAAGAATACGGCGATCGCGATCAGCCACCGCCGTGCGATCTCACCTTCCCAAGTCAAGCCGCCAGTTGCCTCGCTCCACTCCAGCCCGCGTTGCCGCAGTGACTTCCAATCCATGCTCCGTTTCTCCCGATCGCTCCTCAGCCAATTGCCCCGTCGCCGTGCGGGAATCGTCAACTGGAAAGCGGTTGGAGTGCAAGGGCGATCCGGGCTCAATCACGGTGACTGGGCGACCGTCCCAGCGTCGTCGGCTTTCGAACGCAGCTTCGCAATGAACTCGCAGTACCATGCGCACACCAGTCCCGCCGCGACCGACATCGTGATTTCGAGGCCGAAAACCACGAATAATCGGTTCTCGTTGGAGCCGCTGAAGCCAAGGCCGCCACCAAAAATCAACATCGTACCAATCGAACGCCAGGTAATCAGGATCAGCAGCAAACTCAACAGCATCCCGATCGCGAAGCAGCGCAGCGCTCCTGTATGCAGGAGGATCATATTAGCCAGCAGCGCGGCGATCACGAACAGTAGCCAATAGGTGACCAGGTGCAGCAGCGGGAATCCAACCAGAACGCTGCCCCAAACCCAGGCCAGCAGCAAGCCGCTGGCCAATAGCAGCCCCGATAGTTCAGCCGACAGCCTCGATGGTCTTGTACCTCCCGCGGCGCGCTGCTCCCGTTTGGCACGCAGATACGCCGAGAGCATCGGCAATCGATAGGCGAACAAGATGCCGACGAACGACAGCAGCATCGCGAACATGCTCGCCCGGTGGATTGACAACGCGACGCGTTCGTTCGCTGAACTGGGAACCGCGTTGTTGGAAGCGACCGCGGCGAAGAACATCACCGCGGTGCTGACAATCAACAGGATCAGGCTCGCCCGCAGCATGCCGCCTGACGCCCGTGAGCCGCTACCCTCGGGCTGCGACGTCGCTGGGTCGTCATCGTCCCACGGAGCGTCGCTGAGCGGGTTGGGGGTTCGCATCGGCTCGGACATCGTGGGCTTCCTCAGTCTGTTGATCAAACCAGACGCTGCACGACGGGTCACGACTGGCGGGAACCGGACGCTAACGCGTGCCGGCTGATTGGGTTTTTAAGAGTGTCATGTTCCTGCGTTAGTTAAATCGATCGGAGCCGTCGTTGAGCCTATTTTTCGCCGATTGCCCACAGCGCATCGAAGGTTCGCAGGTAAATGCGTCCACCCGAAATGGCCGGTGAAGCGGCTAAGGATTCTCCGATATCGTTTTGCGCCAAAATCTTGAATTCCGGACCGGGTTGCACCACGGTGACTTTGCCATCGCGGCCGCTCAAGTAGATCTTGCCATCGGCATACACCGGCGAAGCGCGGTGGCGAAAGCGATTGGTCCGTTCTTCATAGATCTGTTTGCCGGTCTTGCGATCCAGGCATATCAAGTTGCCATTCTCACGACACAGATAAACATAGTCATCGAGAATCAACGGCGAGGGAACGTCAGGCGTCACATCGAAGATCCAGTGATAATATTCCTGCTGGCCGGTGATGTTGCCCTTGCTATTGGGCTTCACCGCAACGGTAAAACCTTGTTTCGCCGATGGAATGACGATCATGCCTTCGACCGCGACCGGTGAAGAGACAAATCGCAGCGTCGGATCATAGCGATCCGCGGGATGCAATCCACCCACGCGCCAAATCTCATGGCCATCCTGCAGATCAAAAGCAACGCTGTAGTCCGCACCGTGTGTCAGGAGAAAACGTGTTGTGCCATCATCGTAAACGATCGGCGATGCGTAAGCATGTTCGCATTCGGAGTGCGCATCACTGGGACGCGGTACCGCCCAAGCTTCTTGACCCGTGTCCTTCTTCAACGCAACCACCTTTGCCCCGCCGCTATGGATCAATTGCAGGTACAACTGATCCTCATGCAGAACGGGTGTCGACGTCATTCCGAAAGCGATGTCGAACTTGCCATACTGTTGCTGGACGTCCATGACCCACACTTGGTTGCCGTCAAAATCGTAACAACCAAGCGAACCGTCGGTGAAAAATGCCCACACATGCTTGCCGTCAGTGACGGGCGAGGGGGCGGCCGAGTTGCCTTCGTCGCCGCGGACATCTTTGTTCCCTTGCCCTTGTGCGTGACGCCACTTGAGTTTGCCGTCGGTGGTGAAGCACATCAGCACCAACTGTTCACCGTCAACAGTGGTCAGGAAGATATGATCCTCCCAGACAACCGGCGTCGCCCCGGCGGCTCCGGGCAATTCAACTCGCCAGAGGCGGTCGGTGCTGCTCCAGTTGGTCGGCAGGCCCTGCTCGGAACTGATCCCCTGATTCATTGGGCCCCGCCACGATGGCCAGTTCGCCGAGGCGGCCGGCAGTGCGACGGCAACTGTGAGAGACAACACCAACGGCTTCAACATCATTCGGGTCCTGATCGGTGGGAGTCGAGTCATGGGCAACGGGCAGAGGGGCAGGAATGGACGAGCAACTCAACATGGCAGTGCTGTCAGGCTCGCTGATCTCGGTCATCGGCCCGCCTGCAACAGCGGTGAAGTGTCCGGCATTTGGGCGGGGCAGTCAAGCTTGCGGATGCGTCACGCCGGTGCCGAACGGGCACACCCGCGATCGGTCTGATCGTCGATGATGCCGGGTGCCGATGGTGTACCGATGAGTTATCATCATCGGTCTGCGCCGCAAATCCTTTGCCCGGCACCCATGATGACTGTTCCCACCTAGCGTTAGGGCTATTGTTATGTCTGAGATGTTTCCGATGAATCCATCGCGTCGCGACTGCTTGAAGGGCTTGGGCTGCTTGATCGGGGCTGGCGCACTGCTGCCAGCCGAGCTGGCGACCGCGGCGTTTCGCCAACAGCAGCCGGTGCCACTGCGGCTCGGGTTGGTGACGTATAATTGGGGCAAAGATTGGGACATCGAGACAATCATTCGTAACTGCACGGCAACCGGATTCAGCGGTGTCGAGTTGCGCAGCACCCATCAGCATGGGGTCGAGCCAACACTCAGCGCCGCCCAGCGCAAAGCAGTCCGTGCACAGTTCGCCGACAGCGCCGTCGAACTGATGGGGTTGGGCAGCGCCTGTGAATATCACTCCGCCGACCCGGCCGAAGTGAAGCGAAACATCGAAGAAACCAAGCAGTTCATTCGGCTCTGCAGCGACGTGGGGGCCAGCGGCGTCAAGGTTCGTCCCAATGGGCTGCCCGCCGGCGTACCGGTTGAGAAAACGCTCGAGCAAATCGGTAAATCACTCAATGAATGCGCCCGGTATGGTGCCGACCATAACGTTCAAATTCGCTTGGAAGTGCATGGCCGCGGTACCAGCGAACTGCCGCACATTAAAACGATCATGGACGTTGCCGATCATCCTAACAACGTCGTGTGCTGGAACTGCAACCCTCAGGATTTAGCGGGTGAAGGATTCGCTTATAACTATGAACTCGTCGAGTCGCGGATGGGCACGGTTCACATCCATGACTTGCGCAATCGCAATTATCCATGGGAAGAGTTGTTTGCGCGTCTGCGAAATTGTCGCGCTGATGGATTTACGGGCTGGACGCTGATCGAAGAAGGTGCGGTGCCCGACGACCTGATCGGCGCGATGCGCGAAAATCACACGATTTGGAAGCGCCTGGCGGGCGTCTCGGGTTGATGCCGCTCCGGTGAGGTCGCTGCAAAGGCTCGGTTGACCGTGGCAAGGTAGCGCTGTTCAAGCTCAACCGAGTCCGCCGCGTCGATCAACTCGCCCAGCTCGGCGACAAAGTCCACTTCGGCGGCCTGGAACCGCGTCGTGGCCTCGGCGAGCTTGTCAAGCGTCTGGCGAGAGTGGCGTGAACCGGCCGGCGGCTTATCGGCGTAGTGCAGGTCGGTGACGACACCAAACCGAAGCTGGCGTTGCGGGCTCTCCTGGGCAAGCAGCGGTGGATGCCCTGCAGCAGCCAGGATCAAGCCGCCGCCCACGAGGGCGGCGCGGCGGCTGATGAGCTCCCCATCTGGGTAGTGCGTTGCCATTTTCGGCTCCTGGCGGTTCATTTTTGTGCTGAGCGGTACGCAGTTGGCACTGAGTAATTGACTTCCGTGGACTCGCCCTGCGTGCTACAGTCCGACCCATAGGAATATCCACATCACATCACGACGGAGAGAATCCATGGACACGCAAGCTGTCATCGACCAACTGAACGAATGCCTGAAACACGAATGGACGGGTGTCGCCCAGTACTCTCAGGCGGGGTTCATTGTGGAAGGCATGTGGCGCGAAGTCTACGCCGATAAATTCCTCGACGATGCCAAGGAATCATTCAATCACGCCCGGTTGGTCGGCGACAAGATCGCCGCGCTCGGCGGTGTCCCATCAGTGCTCCGCAACGAAGTCAAGCAGTCGCGCGACATCCGCGAAGTGCTCGAGTTCAGCTTGGCTTTCGAAAGCAAGGCTGTGGATATGTACTCCCAAGCGATCGAGTTGGCCGAAGGCAACCGCGCTCTGGTGATCTTCCTGGAAGACATCCTGAAGGAAGAACAGGAAGGGGTCGACGAGTACACCAAATTGCTGCGCGAAACGCCCGCACACCAGGCTGAACTGAGCACATCGAAAAAGATTAGCTAACTGTCGTTGTGTCTGCGGAACGACGGTAGCGGGGACACTCGAAGGTAGAGGGTGTTGTAAGAAGCAGGCTGAAGCCTGAACTCCAACGGCAGGCTGAAGCCTGAACTCCAACGGGAGGCAGGCTGAAGGCTAGACTTCAACGAGCGGGGAATGCCTGCTGCTGTTACGAAACGAGCGAGAGTCGAGTGGGTTGGTTGGCCACGGCCTCGCTGCCGGTGCTCGGGGTTGCGGCCGCTGGCCACCGTCGCATCGACCGCGCATTCGATGTTGGCAACACCGCCAGCGCCTGCTTGAGCTGGCCGACCTGCCCGCTGGAGAGTTCGATCGTCGACTGCTCAAACCAGCCGATGTCCTCGCTGAACGACTCGCGGCGGAGCAACATCTCGCTCTTGCCGAAGGCAAAGCGATGCACCAACACCACGCGACCTTGGTCACCGTCGCACTGTAAGACCGACAGAATCGATTCATTCATGTGGTCGCGGACTCCGCTCGTCTGCAATCGCTGGTAACTTCGCTATTGAGAACCTTTCTCAGCTAGCTCTAGATTACCGGCTGGCGAGGTGGTGTCAAGACGCAAAACCGCGGCGGTGCCAATCACGGCTGGCGTGATACGTACCACACCCTTTCCTGCGGTTATTAGCATGACCCGGAGCAGATGGGTTTTCGGGCGCTGCGGGTGATGAATGAGGACCGCGTAGAGCCTGGTCAAGAGGTTGGCGCGCGTCCGCACCGCGACATGGAAATCGTGACCTACGTGCTCGCAGGGGCGCTGGAGCACCGCGATGCGACGGGCAGCGGTGAAGTGCTACGGCCGGGAGAATTTCAGCGGACGGCGACCGGCACGCTTGGCTGAAAATCTTGCGTGGGGCGGTGACCTAGTGGAGTGTCAGCATCAAATGTTAGGTTAAGGGGTCAGGAGTCAATTGCCGCAAGCGGCCCTTTGGGTGCTTCGCACAATTGACTCCTGACCCCTTAACCTAACTAAAATTTCACTTTGACGCTCCACTAGGCGAGGCGCATGGCCGGCGGCTGCCGGTCATGCGTTAGCGGCGTTGGCCAGTTGCGCCTTCACGTAATCGACCGGGATCGGGATCCCTTTCAGCTCGCCCTCGCAGACGAGTTGCCGTCCCACGACGCCCTGAAAATGGGCGACGATCATGCGGTTGCGGCGTGCCTTGAGCAGCTTGACCATCACGACCAGGCGGTCTCCTGGCAGCACGACGCCACGAAATCGCACGTTGTCGACGCCGCCAAAACCGACCATTTCGGCGCCGAGCAGATCGTGACGCTGCGTGAAGAAGCTGGCGACCTGCGCCGCCGATTCGATCATCAGCATCCCCGGCATGAGCGGCAAGCCGGGCATGTGGCCACGCACCCAGAAGCTGTCCATGGAGGTCTGCACGTAGGCCGCGCAGCTCTGCTGCTCCGTGTCCTCGTACAGGACGGCCGTCAGTTGTTCCATCTCGTGACGCTGCGGATTGAGCTGCCGGATCGCTTCAAGGTCAGCGAGCGGGTTGTCAAAATCCAGCAGGTCCGGATCGATGATAAACGTGTTCGAGGCCACGGTTCAGGTCTTGATCTTTTTGCGTTTCGCCTTGCGTGCCTTGCCATTCGCCGGCCGTTGGCCGTGATTGGCTTTCTTGAGCTTGTGATGCGGTTTTGCCATGTCGTTGACTTCAGGATGGGTGGACGAAACGGGGAACGAGACGTGTGGGGTGGTCACCGGAGCGGCGTTTTGAAGCTCGCCCCGGCGTGACCGGAGGATATTACCTTGAATTGGCCGGTAAACCAACCGATGCGCTGAAAGATCGCATTCAGATTTTCATGATTGCTGCGGCGATAAGTACTGGCCGCGCAGTCTGCAGCCGTTCGGCACCCCGGTTGTCTGGGGGTTAACGCAAGTAGCTGCCACCCGAAGAGACGCTTCCGGGGCGATAGCCGCCATCGGCCGCTCGGACATGGGGGGCGGCAGCAGGACCGCTGCCGACCCAGCTCCCGCCAGGGACAACTCCCTGTTCGGGTTGTGGCTGTGAGACGGAGTGTAGTGGTGATCTGCCTTGCGGTGATGGCTGCGGGCGGCTGTTGCGGCCTGCGCCGGCGTCGCGTGGTGCTGTTTCGCCAGCACTGATCGCTTCACGGCGTAGACGGCTGTACCAGCCGTCGGTCCCGGTGCCTGGGGCGGCCGCTGCGAGCGCCAGATTGGATGCCAGAGACGCGGGGTCAGGGGTGGATGCATTGGGCGTTTGGCTGTCGGCCGCTGCTAAGGCCGCAGGCGCCGCAGGCGTCCGCTGCTTGACATAGGCGTCGACCGGGCCGCTGCCGTCAGCCACCCAGGCCAGCCAGGCTTCTTGCAGTTCGGCCAGCGATTCATAGCCGTAGTGGTTGCGAACATGCTGCGTCCAGGACGGCTTTTGCATGTAGTCTCCCAGGAATGCCACCAGTGCTCGCGGCCCCTGCTGGGCGATCAGGAACTGGCAAACCGAGTAGCCTTGGGCATACATCGGCAGGACATCGGATGGGTACTCGGTCATCAGGAACAGTTTGTTCATCGCGATTCCGCGGCGGGAGCGGAGGAACTCGCGGAGCTTGGCTTCGTGTTTGGCGCGTTCGGAGTGATGTTCGACGGTCGTGCAGATCCCTTCGTCAGCCCAGCGCGGCAGGGGGCGGCCAAAGTAGGTGGCGAGAATCGTGTGCGTGACTTCGTGGGGCAGCACGCTATCGAGGATCCGCTGTGGCGAGCCGACCACCTCCATCTGAAAGTCGCGAACGGGCGAGCGGTTGTAGGTGGTCACGCCTTGTGCAGCCAGGTTCGGCCCGGCGACGACGCGAATCGGGCAGGGGTTGGGCCAGGGAGGCAGTTCGCCACCGAGCCAGTAGATCGCCAGATCGCGGCGAAATCCTTCGGCGGCATCGCCGACAGCCCGTGCCAATTCAGGGGTCGGGGCCATCACCAGGAAATTGGTCGTGCGAACATCGGCCGCGGAGAGTGGGCTGGTCACCGCCAGCCAGAGGAGTCCGGCGAGCAGCAGGCCGCAACGGAAACTCCGGTTGACTCTTCGTTGCGGTCCTGTCAAAGACCGAAACGAACCGATGCAGGCATCCATGCCGGGAACCTTCTATTCAGCGTTGGCTAGCGGGGTCAGCCGGGATCCGCATCATGAGCGGACCGCGGGGCGCCGACCTCAGGGAACGCAGTCGGTTTGCGTCCTTCGCGAGGCACTTTAGGACAATCTCCGGTGCAGTGACTAGGGGAAAAATCGAACTTGAGCGAATTGTGGCTTTTTCTTCGGTTTTGATTGAAGTTCTTACAAACTCGTCTTGGTGCCCCCCACCAAACTCCCTAAACTACGCGGGCCGATCCGACGGTAAGGATGCGCGACTCGCCTCGGTTGTGCCGCATGAATCAGCGGGCGCCGTGGTCTGGCCGTCAGCGCTGTTGACCGCCTTGCCGCTGGAATATCAGGAGGGAACCATGGCCGGCGAATCGTTTCGATTTATTCATGCCAGCGACTTTCATCTAGAGCATCCGCCGGGCGATCTCGATCTGCTGCCGGCGCACTTGCGCGACGCGCTGGCGACCGCGCCGTTCAAAGCTGCCTCGGCCGTGTTCGACGCGGCGATGGCAGAGAATATCGATTTTCTGGTGCTCGCCGGCGACTTGCTGCACCCGGCTACCGCTGGGCCACGCGGCATTTCGCTCTTGCTGAATCACTTTGAGCAGTTGCACCAGCGGAAAAAGCCGGTGTTTTGGGCGGCTGGAAACGTTGACGATGCGGCTCGTTGGCCCGAGGCGGTGCCGCTGCCTCCCAACGTGACGCTGTTTCCCAAGAACCGCACGCTCAGCATTCCGGTGCAGCGCGCCGGGCGAACGATTTGCCAGGTTATCGGCCGCAGTAGCGAAGGCCGCACCGAATTGCACGTCCCTTCGTACCGTGTCGACCCGACCGATGAGTTCACGGTGGCGATCGGTTATGGATCGGCGGACGCGGAGTCGCTGGCCGAAGGGCGGATGGATTACTGGGCCTTGGGCGGCGAGCACCAGCGCCAGGAAATCGATGGTGGCGGCAGCGCCGGAGCGATGTACTGCGGCACACCGCAAGGCCGCTCGCTGCTGGAAGCCGGGACGCACGGTTACACCCTCATCGACATCGATTCCGAACGCAACGCTCGGATTCACGGCGTCGATTGCGATTCGTTCCGCTACTTCCAAGTGGAAGTGGATGCCGCCGAGATCGCCGCGGCGGGAAATATCCGCAGCGTGTTGTCGAGTCGCATCGCCAGGCTGCTGCATGAGAACGGATCGCGGCACCTGATCCTCGGCTGGGACATCGTCGTTTCCGCTGACACGCTCCACATCGCCGGTGACCCGCACGAACTGCTGCAGTGGCTGCGGCGCGATTACGGCCACGGAACACCATCGGCGTGGACCGCCAAGCTAACGATCCGGCCGCCGAAAAATTACCCCAAGAACTGGTGTGACGAAGACACGATCCTCGGCGACTTTCTCCGCGCCGCTCAGCGGCATAGCAAGTCTGGCGGTCGGGAGTTGAGTCTCGGGCCGTTTACTGAAGAACATCCCGGTTTGTCGCGGTCGGTCAGCGCCTTGTTGTCCGACACCGCAGCCCACACCCGCACTGAATTGCTCGATGAAGCGACCCGCATCGGCGTGGAATGCCTCCGAGGCACCTCACCCGCATTCGCTGGCCAAGGAGAGAGGTCATGAAAGTCAAGGACATTCAGGTCGACGGATTCGGTGTCTGGAGCGGCTTAGCGGTCGATTCAGTCCCCGAGACGATGACGCTGTTTTATGGCCCGAATGAAGCCGGCAAGACAACGCTGATGCAGTTCCTCCGGGCGATGCTCTACGGTTTTACACCGGAGCGCCGCGGGCGTTACTTGCCGCCGGTCTACGGCGGCACGCCCGGTGGGGCGATCCGCGTCACCGGCCCCGGCGGCGGTTATGAAGTCCGCCGCCACGCGCAACTGACGGATACCGGCGTGGTCGGCAATCTGGCGGTCACCGGGCAGGACGGGCTGAGCCAAGGGCAACACCGGCTGAGCATGCTGCTGGGCCAGATCGACGAAGCGATTTTCGTCAACGTATTCGCGATCGGCATCCGCGAGTTGCAAGAGCTGAGCACGCTCGACGATACGGCGGCGGCCGATGAGCTGTACAAGCTCAGCAGCGGCCTCGACCGGGTGTCGCTGGTCGATGTGCTGCGGACGCTTCGCGGCGGGCGAAAGGGCTTGATCGGCAAGAACAAGGCTGACGAAGACGAGGCAGCGGTGCTGGCTTCGCTGATCGCGCGCCGCGAGCGGTTGCGTGACGAAGTCGCCCAGTTGACCCAAAACGGCCGCCGCTGGAGCGAACTGGCCAGCCAGCGGCGCGCTCAGGCGGCGGAGATTGAGCAGTCCAACGAACGCGTCGACCGCTGGCAAAATGAGTTGCGGTGCGTCGAGATCGGCTTGGCCGTTCACGAAAGCTGGCAACAGCGCGATCAACTCCGCGAGCAGATCGCTCAGGATGATGCCCGCAGCCAGTTGCCCGAGGACGCCCCGTCGCAACTGGTCCAGATCGAAGCGCTAATGCAAGAACGCAAGGTGAAGCTCGAGGAGATCAAGGCCAAACGCCGCGAACTCCGCGATCGCGCCGAAGAATTGCCGCTCAGCCGGCGGTTGCTCGACCTGCAGGGCAAGATCGAAGCGGCTGGCCAGCAGGCAACCTGGGTCGAGGCGTTGCAGGAGCAGATCACCCGGCTGGACGTCCAAATCGACAAGGCTAAAACGCAATTGGCCGCCGATGCTGAGCAACTCGGGCTCGACGACGAGCAGCGTGAGGCGCTGCTCGAAGGCGATGGGCAGGAATTGCCGGACCTGTCGCGGCAAGCGCTGACGACGCTGGCCGGCCCGGCGAAAGACATCAAAACCAACCTGTTTGTTCTCAAGCAGTCGCGCGAGGAAGCGCGGCAACATCAGGCGCAGGCCGAAAAGGTCGGCGGTCGGCTGAGCGGTACGCTGCAGGCCGCACAGTCGAGCAACCTGCACGATGCGCTGCGCCGACAAGCCGAAATCATCGCCACGCTGCGGAGCCGAATTCAGCTCGAACAACATCTGGAAAAGCTTCGCCGCCAGTACCGCGACCTCGAAAAGGAAGCACTGGATTTAGCGACTAACGAAGCCTATCCGCTGGAACAGCGGATTTTGCTGTTTATTCCCTTCCTGTTCGGTGGAATGGGAACCGTCTACGGCATGGTGCACTTCCTGGGCTGGACCTGGTTCTTCGACGATCCCGATCCGACCTGGGGGATGACGATGGTGTTCGTCGGCATGCTCTGCTTCTTCCTGTGGTACTTCGTTCGCGAACGCGGCTACACCGGCACGTCGCTGGAACTCGAGGACTGCGAGCGTCAGATCGATACGGTGCGTCGCCAGATTCGCGAACTAGAAGGCGAACGCGACGAGCTCGACAGCCGCATTCCGCCGGGCAGCGGAACGCTCGAGACACGGCTCCGCGACGCCGAACAATTGCACGACGACTTAGAGGCGGCGCTGCCCTCATTCCACGCGCAACAAGCGGCGCTGCAGGCCGCCAAGACCAGCCGCACCCGGGCCTCCGAAGCGGCCGAAGCGCTCAAGGTCGCTCGGCGGGCGTGGTCGTCGACGCTGAAGCGGTTGGGGCTGAGCGAAACGTTGACGCCGTCGAGTATTCGTCAACTGAGCGAAAACTATGAAACGGTTCAGGCGGGACGGCGACGGCTCGATGAACTGCAATCTGAACGGGAACTGCGTCGCCGTGAGCGAGCGGCGCTCGCCAAACGCATCGATATGCTGTACCTCGAAGCGCTCGATGACGCTGAAGAAGCCAAGCCGAGTGCCCTGGCCGCCAAACCAAACGACCGCGGCAATTCACCGGTGAGCAATTCGCCAGCGGGCAAGCAACACGAAAAACACCGCAAAGGCGGGCAAGGCCACGCCCGCGACGAGCAACTCGAAAACCGTCAGCGTTCTGAGCGTGCAAGCGAGGAACGCGGTCGCGGCGATCGCTCTGGCCGGGAGAGTACGGAGGATTTCGCTGATCGCACGTCGCGCCCGATCCGGCCGCGTCGCCGCACCGATCCGCTCGAACAGCTCCAGGAACTGCAAGAAGCGGTCGCCAGCCAACACCACTGGATCAAACGCCGCCAAGAGCTGCGTGATCAAGACCAGCAACTCAAACGGCTGCATGGGTCGTGTCTACGGACGATCGAGCGCTGTGAACAGCAACGCCGCTCGCTGTGGGCTAAGTGCGGCGTTGCCACGGCCGAGCAGTTCTACGGAATTGTTGACCTGCGGACGCGGCTCAGCAGCCAGCGGGAAAAGGTCGCGGAGCTGGAAAAGCAGATCCGCGGCATCATCGGCAATCAGGTCCCTTACGAGGACGTCGCCAAGGAGCTGGAGGGTGCTACCGCGACCGATCTGCAGCGCCGCCTCGACTCGCTGGCCAAGCGCATTGAGGAGACCGAAGCGCGGATCGCGATCCTGCGGACCAACCAAGGCGAGCTGTCACAGGAAATGAAGCAGCTCGGCGAAGACGACCGCCTGGCGATCGCACAGTTGGAGCTCGGCTGTGTCGAGCGCCAAATCGACTCGCTGGTCAAACGCTGGCAAACGCTGGCGATGGCGAGCTGCCTGCTGGAGGATGTCTGTGCAACGTTTGAAAAGGAGCGTCAACCGGAAACCCTCCGCGAAGCCTCGTCGTTCCTTCGCCAACTGACCGACGGCAAGTACACGCGGGTGTGGACGCCACTGGGCACCAACCGGCTCAAGGTCGATGGCCCCGACGGACATTCGCTGGAGCTCGATGTGCTCAGCCGCGGCACCCGCGAGGCGGTGTTCATCGCGCTGCGGTTGTCGCTCGCCGCTGCCTATGCCCGCCGTGGGGTGATGTTGCCGCTGATCCTCGACGACGTGCTGGTCAATTTCGACCACGCCCGGGCATTGTACGCCGCACGGACGCTCAAGACGTTTGCCGAAATGGGCCATCAGGTGTTGATGTTCACGTGTCACAAGCACATCGCTGACATTTTCCAGCAGATCGACGTCGAAGTCCGCCAGCTTCCGGCGCAAGGCACGCCGGGACGGGCGACCGTCATGCCCGCACCGGCGAAGCTGGTGGTGGAGCGTCCACCGGCCCTCACAGCACCGCCGGTTGAACCCGAGCCGCTTGACGACGCCGAACTCATTGAGGAACCGCAGCCAGTCCCACCTGCAAAGTCTGTGCAGCCCGAGAAGCCAGTCCCACCGCCTGTTGTAAAATCGCCTGCTTTAAAGCCAAAGCCGGTGTTGCCAGTGGTGGAGTTGCCGCAGGTGGAGACTCCTCCAGTGGCTGTGCCCATCGCTCTGCCGGTGGTCGCGGCAGTTCCGGCAACTCCCCCTCAGCCACGTCCGCCCAAGCCCGATCGGAAGCCGCTGCGAGTGCAACCTGCGCCGCTGCCGGTCGTGGTTGCGGAATCAGAACAGCGGCCGGAGCTGGATGCGGCGGAGCTGCCCGATGCCAGCATCGACTGGAACTGGTACGAGCGCGATCCGCGCGACGAGTGGGCGGGGCCCGAAACGCTGCCCGCCGCAGCCGAGAGTACGGAAGGGATTTGGGAACGCGGTGTCGCTTGGGGACAAGCCGCTTCGGCAGCACCCCAGCGATGAGCTGAGGCGTTGCTGCACCGAACCGAGTGTCAGGGGGTTGAATCACGTGATCACTGTTGAAACAAACATGGCTGTAAGGGGCTCCTAACCGTCGCAAGTGGGCAGCAGTGTCGGTTTTTGGTCAGCAGCAGGCGGTCTCCGCTCAAGAGCCGATTGACAAACTGGGGGTGTTCAGATCAACGTGATACTTACCGGGACCATCGCTGGCAGCGTGCCGCACCGGTCCCCAGCACATCCTCCGGCATTTTCAGTGGCCCAGGAGTCGGATTTTACGGTTCTTTCAACGTAAGCACCCGGACCCAAGTTTGTTCCATCAACAGGTTGCCTCGGCACGGCTGGCGCCATGCTGAACCAGCTCACAGATGGCAAATTGATTGGGTCCGGCCACTTCAATTCGCCGCCTTGTGCTGACTGTTTGGTTCTTCCCTCGGTCTTTATGTCCACACCCGCATTTGAGAAAATCCGCGCTGCCGCTCCGGCCATCCTGCCGAGCTTGCTGATGTGTGATTTTGGCGACCTGTCCGGCGAAGTTGCGAAACTCGAAGCCGCCGGCACACAGGTTCTGCACCTGGATGTCATGGATGGTCACTTTGTGCCCAACCTGACCTATGGGATGCCGATTGTCCGTGGGCTGCGTCGTCACACCGACCTGCCGCTGGACGTGCACCTGATGATCAGCGATCCGCTGAAGTATGCCGTTCCGTTTGTCGACGCCGGCGCCGATCTGTTGACGTTTCATGCCGAAGCGGTCAGCGACCCGGTGTCCGTCGCTGGCGCGATTCGCGAGCTGGGAGTGGCGGTCGGGATCGCGCTGAATCCTGATACACCGCTGGACGCGATTTTGCCGGCGCTGCCGTATTGCGACATGGCGCTGGTGATGAGCGTCAATGCCGGTTTTGGCGGTCAATCGTTTAACCCCGTTGCGATCGACAAGCTAAAAATTCTGCGTCAAGGTTTTCCCGAGTTGTTGTTGGAAATCGACGGCGGAATCGACAATCAAACGATCGGCCCAGCGCATGCGGCCGGATGTGACTTATTTGTCGTTGGCTCAGCCATCTTTGGCCAGAGTGACTATGGACGGGCGATCAACGAACTGAGAGGGAATCTTGTTTCTTAACTTTCTTGTTCCCAGCGCTTTGATTGGGTTTAACTCCGATATGGCTCGCGTGGTGTTGGTTCGTCCCGGGGCGACTGATTTCGATGACCAGGGACGCATGAAGGGTTGTCTCGACATGCCGCTGAGCGAGTCGGGCCGGGAGCAGGTTGAGCGGATTGCCGCCGAATTGGCCGATCTTGAACTCGACCAGATCCTGTCGGCTCCGTGCGAATCGGCTATCGAGACCGCGAATCGCCTCGCTCAGGGTCGCGGCATCAAGGTCAAGCAAATCGACTGTTTCCGCAATCTCGACCACGGCTTATGGCACGGGAAGCTGATCGAAGAAGTCCGCCGCACGCAGCCAAAGGTCTACAAGCAAGGCCAAGAAAGTCCGCAGAACCTCTGCCCGCCCGGCGGTGAAACGATCGAGCAGGCCAAAACGCGGGTGACCAAGGCGCTTCGCAAGATCACCAAACGCTCCGGCGGCGATGTGATCGCGCTGGTGATCCCGGATCCGCTGGCCAGCGTCGTGCAAAGCATCCTCGAAGGCGAAGAGATGGGCGACCTGTGGAAGTCCGAGACCGACTCGGCGAAATGGGAAATGATCCAAGCCGTTTAAGCGGCACTCCGATCAAGGCTCGCTCCAGCGTTGGTAGCGAGCCTTGACGGCCGGATCCTCGGGTGGGCGGGTCAGCAAGATGTACTGAGCCAGCCGTGCCGCCTCGGGCTGCTGGTCGAGTTCGCTCAGCAATTCCAGCGTCGCGAGTCTCACTTCGTGCCAGGCAGTGCTGCCTTGTGCCAGCGTTGCCCCGACCGCGGCGAATCGCTCCAGCGCCCGCCGCTTGGCGTCGGGCTGTGAAGAGCGGCTGAGCACCGTGGCGGCGGTGATCGCGGTCTGCTCCGACTTCGTGTCGGTCTGCACGCAGCGATCGAGCACCTCGTCAGCCTCCCGCCATCGATTCGACCAAACCAGTGCCATGGCTCGTGGCAGTGTCGCTGCGTCGCCTTCCAATTGCAAAATCGCGGCCGCCAGATGCGTGCGTTTGGCCGGAGCGGCGATGGCATCCGCGACCAACCGCTGGACCGCCCGTTGTCGCATCTCCGGGGCGGCGGCAGGGGGCGCACCGGCCGAGTCTCCACGGCGGACGGCGAGCAACCAGTCGATGAAGGGTTCATTCCGGTCCGTCGGCTCAAGCGTCGCGGCCAAAGCGGGGTTCCCAAAAAGCACGCTCAACCGTCGTCTGCCGTGCTCTGCTGCGGGTGCGTCCGCAGGAAACTGCTCAAGTGCCTGCTCGGTCAATCGCTCCACCGCCGGATTCACCGCCAAATCAGCGGTCACCAGCGGGACGGTGGCCAGGGCTTCACTCCATGCCGCTGCCGCCGCTTCCCACCGCTCCTCCGTGGCTGCAGGATCATCGCGAGGAGCAGCCACGGTCGCGGCTTCGACGTGTTTCTCCGCCGCGATCAACCGCGCCACCAGCCAACGGCGCGCTTGCTGGGTCGCCGGCTCGCTCGGCCAAAGCTGAATCGTCTGTCGCAGCAGTTCGTTCACCGGGTCGACAACTGCGGAATCCGCCGAAACGTCCGCCGCTGAGGCTCGTCCATGTCGCTCCAGCAACACGGCGGCTTGCAGATGCAGTTCCGCTGCCCCCGGCTCGTGCTGATGCGCCTGCGCGATCTCAAGCAGCAGTTTTCCAGCGGCGAGGTCTTCGCCCACACTGCTGTAGGCGGCTGCGCCGGCGACCGCCAACTGTCGGGCCGCCGCGGATTCGCGCGTTTGCCGCGCCGCCGTGGCGAGGCGTTCCGCGGCCTGCCGCGCGTGGCCAGCACGCAATTGTTGTGCAGCCGCGGCGATCACGATCCGCGGGTCGCTGAGTTGAGCGGATGATCGTCCCAAAAGCTCGATCACAATCGTCTCGGCACGCCGCTGTGCAAAGTCGCCGCCCCGCCGACGAATCGCTTCGATCCAGTCACCGACATCTCGCTTCGTCTGCTCAGCACCCGCACTTTGTGATCTCCTGGCGATCAAATACCGCAGCCGGGCTAAGTCAGACTCCGGTGCGGCGGCGGCTTCAGCCGGCCGTTCGCCGTAGTGGCTCGCCAGCAGCCGCTCGGCTTGAGGCAATTGGCCCAACTCCAGTGCGAGCCGCACGGCCAACGCGAGCGTGGGATCGTCGAGTTGACGATTAACAGACAGGTTTTGGGCGTCGCCGCGCTCATCCGTGCGTGGGTTCAGCAGCGGTGCGAGCAACTCCGCTGCCTGATCGGGCTGGCCCATTCGCAGCAGCGCCTCGCAACGCATCCGCAGCAAGTCGGCTTGCCGCGCCGCATCATCACGCACGAGCCCTTGCGCCGCGATCGCAGCTTGCTGAGCCTCTGCCGCTGCAGCCAGCGCATCGTCCGTACCGGCGGCGAATAGCTCGCCGCGCCGCAGCAACACCTCGACCCGCTGGACCGCGATCGCATTCCGCAGTGCCATCAGTTCATCGATCCACGGCGAGCGGTCACGATGGTCAAAAGCAACGGCGATCTGCTGGGAAACGTCGCCTTCCAATTCCTGCAAGTCGCGCGACCGTTCGATCAGCGTCGCCAGCACCGCCAGACGCTGACGCTCATCGCCTGGCGTCGCCGCCAGCACGGCTGCCTGCCGCTGGGCCACAGCGATGTCGACGGAGCAACTCTGGAACCGCAGCCACGGCGCTCGCCGATGATCCGGATAGGCTCGCAGCACACGCTGCAACGGTTCGATCGCGGCGTCGAGATGCGCCTGCTGCTGATCCAGCGGAGCGCGGAGTAGGTTGGCGATCCGCACACCAGCTAGCGCCACCGCGGCTTTGGCCGCCTCGTCAGACGATAAGGCGGCCGCATCCAGTTGCTCGCGGGCGAGGTGTTCGGCTCGCTCCAGCATTCCCTGCTCGACCAGAGCTTGGATTGAGTCTGCTGTTGAAGTTGACCGATTGCCACGATTCGCTGGGTTAGCCGTGTTGTCAGACGATGACGGCTGCTGTGCCTCGGCTGCGGCGCCGCAGAACAGGGGCCAGCCGAGCAACGTCACCATCAATAGCTTCACTGCGAAGAGGTTCGGTAACCGATTGATTCGTGTAGCTTGCAAGTTGGTGTTCATTATTCTTGGACCGCGAACAGCACTTCGTCGATGCCAGCAGCGCGAACCGCATCATAAACCGCGATCGCTACTCCCATCGAAACCTCCGCGTCGGGATGGACGACCACCGCCGGCTGAGCCCCCAGCGCGGTGATCTGGCGGAGTCGATCGGCCAGCGCCGCCCGATCGGCGATCACCTGGTCGTTCATACGAATTTCGGCCGCCTCACGACCGGCGACCTGCACGAGCCGGATCGTGATCTCATCATAGAGCGGCGGCGGAGCGTCTGAGCCGCCGGTGATTTCCGCGAGCGGTGGCAGCACCAGCGCGCTGCTGAGGTCGGCTTCGGGCCGCTCAAAGCTCGATGTCCACAGAAAGAACACGAGCAGCAAGAACACCACGTCGATCAGCGGAGTCATCTGCAACTCGATCGCTCGCGAGTTGTGATTCGCGGGAGGACGCATGGTTTAAGCACCCGAACACAAGTTTGTTCTAAACAGCACGGAACATGATATTCGGTGAAATTCGATCAGCCGGCAGGTGTTAGCCTTCGGTTCTCACGAGCGATGAGCCCAGTAGCGGCGATAGATTTGACCGAAGGAATGATCTAGACCTGCTTAATCCTCCTCACGCACAGCAAACGTAATCTGGGCGACTCCGGCTTCGGCAGCGGCTTGCAACAGCAGCTCGATCCGTGCGTAGGGCACATTGCGGTCGGTGCGAATGCGGACGGCGGCAGAATCACCATGCTGATCGACGTGCTGCTGCATCCGTTGGCTCAGGTTTGCTCGATCAACTGTTGCGCCGGCGACCGAGATCGCCCCGTCGGCTCCGACGTTGATCGTCAACCGGGCCGCGGAATCGAGTGCGGGCGGTTGCGGACCGGCCGCGGGAAGATCCAGCGGCCACCGCGACTCCTGCTGTGCCAGGTGACTGGAGACGAGGAAAAAGATGATCAACAGAAACACCACGTCAATCATCGGAGTCATGTTCGCTCCGATCGGCGTCCGTCGGCTGGCCGCCGGGCTTTGCATGCATTCCCTCTTTTTCGAAACGACTTGGTCGCTGACGTTTCGAGTATAGCTGCCGAACGGCCAGCGTCGTCAGTGAGCACTGGATCACCGCCTGCCCGAGTGCGGGGCTGCGCCACCGACCCGAATGCGTGGGGCGAGTTAAAACTTGCCGCGCGGTCTCGATTATCACACGTCGCCCGGTCGTTTCGCCGATACGGAAGATTCACGGTGGAAGTTGTTTCCCGAATCGATCCCTCCAAATTGGCCCCAGGTAAACATGGCGTTTCTTTCCGGAAACTTGAGTTTTGAGCGTTTTCGCGTCGTCAGCCCCGAAGTCAAAATGTTCGGCCCGGAGCATCTGGAGAAGTTGCAAGCCCACGCGGCGGGTGAGTTTCACCCCAGCAGCGAAGAGACCATCACCACCGGCTTTCTCGGTGGCTCGCATCTCTTCGATCACAACTTTGAACTGGAAAAAAACGTCATTTTCGACGCACTGCACTTTGCGATGCGCATCGATACCAACCAGGTTCCCTCAGCGATCCGCAAGGCCTGGACGCAGATGGAACTCAACGCTCTGAAGGCCGAGAATCCCGACCGGCGGCCGACCAAGGCCGAAAAGGAGCAGGCCAAAGAAGCCGTCGACCAGCGTGCGGCGGACGAAGCAGCGACCGGCAAGTACCATCGCATGAACCAGTTTCCCGTGCTCTGGGACGCCCCCTCGGGAATGGTCTACTTTGGCGGCTCCAGCAGCACGCCCTGCGGGCTGTTCGCCGACCTGATGACGCAGGCGTTTGAGATGGAACTCGACCGCGTCAGCACCGGCTACCTGGCGACGCAGTGGGCCGATCGCCACGGGGTTGCCGCGGCGATGGATGAAGTCCGTCCGGCCGTGTTTCACCCCGAGCACACCGGCGGCGATGCCTCTTGGGCCAACGCCGATTCACCGCATCCCGATTTCCTCGGCAACGAGTTCCTGTTGTGGCTATGGCATACGCTCGAACAACAATCCGACACGCTGAAACTCGCCGACGACACCGAAGTGACGGTGATGTTTTCCAAATCGCTGACGCTTGAGTGCCCCGCCGGGATCTCGGGCCGCGAAACCATCTCGGCCGAGATGCCGACGCGGCTGCCCGAGGCGCTGGAAGCAATCCGCACCGGAAAAATGCCGCGAAAAGCGGGGCTGACGCTCGTCCGCCTGGGCCAGCAATATGAACTCAACCTGCAGGCGGAGACCTTCTCGATCAGCGGCGCGAAGGTTCAAAACGACGATGACGCGCAGGGGCGTGAAGTGCTCGAAAGCCGCATCGACGCCATTCGCCAACTCAATCAGACGGTCGATCTCTTGTTCGAGCTGTTCTGCCAGACTCGGCTCTCGCCCGCCTGGACGGAGCAAGTGGAACAGATCAGCCGCTGGGTCAGCCCGCTGCATCCCGAGCGACACCGCAACGCGGCGTAGCCGTGAGCCAGTGCTCAACGGCTGATTGACGACTGAAGTGGGCGACGGCGCGGCCGCCAAGCGTTACATCTCGATCTCGTACCCCTGGCGGTATTCACGGGCGAGGAACGCGTTGGCCTGGGCGTCGCCGGGAATCTCGCGTTTGACCGGATCCCAGGGAAGCTCTCGGCCTAGCCGCATGGCGATGTTGGCGAGGTGGCAGATTTCCAACATCCGGTTGTGCGACCAGACGTCGGAGATCGGTTGCTTCCGCGACTGCATCGACTCGATGAAATTAACGCTGTGGTTCTGTGGGATTGGGCCACCATACACCGCTTCCACAGCCCCTTCTGGCAACGGGTTGTTCTGCAATTCCTCGACCGGTGCGCCAGTGATCCGGCCGCGGTTGACGAAGAACCGGCCCTTCGTCCCTTCAAACAAAATCCCGTTATCACCTTTGCTGGTGATGATCATCTCAACGCCCTCGGGCATGTCGACCCGAACGGTGAACTCGGTTGCGACGTTATAGCGGTCGTTTTGGACCGGATAGCCATCCTTGTAGTCGCAGGCCAGGGTGAAATCGAGCGGCGTGATTTTGCTCGGGCCAGTATCCGTGGCTCCCAACGCCCAACAGGCGATGTCGACATGGTGGGCTCCCCAGTCGGTCAACTTCCCGCCGGCATACTCATGCCACTCACGGAACGAGTAATGGCAGTTGCTGTACAGCGGCACGCCGCCCCCATAGCCTTCACGAAGCTCCGGCAACGCTCGGTAATCGACCTTGGGCGCCGGCCCGAGCCAGAAATCCCAATCGAGTTCCTCAGGAACCGCTGCTACCGGGATCGGCGGCGAGGGTGCCACGCCGTTGATGCCGCAGGTCACTCGCTTGACGGTACCGATTCGGCCGGCACGGATCAACGCAATCGCCTGCAGGAAACGTTGGTCACTTTCGGTCCGCTGCATCGTCCCGACCTGAAACACGCGGCCGGTGTCTTGAACCACCTTCTCGATCAGTTTCCCTTCGTCGATCGTCAGCGTCAGCGGCTTCTCGCAGTACACGTCTTTTCCAGCGAGCATCGCTTCGACCGCAATCTTGGTGTGCCAGTGGTCGGGTGTGGCGATCATCACCGCATCGATGTCGTTGCGTTCCAGGATCTTGCGGTAATCTTTGTAGGCATCCAGCTTCTTGCCCTGACGCGCCTGCGTCTTGGCAATGTTGTCTTCCAGCACCTTCGCATCGACGTCTGCCAGCGCCGCGAAGTCAGCAAACGGAGTCGTCTTGTGCGTGATCCCCCAGCCTTGGTTGCGCAGGCCAATGGTCGCGAACACCGGCCGCTCGTTGGGCGACTGAAAGCCAAAGGCCCGCTGTGATGAAGACAGCGCGACGCTGGCGGCGCCCGCCGCCGCGACCCCTTGCAAGAAGGCACGACGATTGGGCTGGCGAGTCATGGACATAGCTGAGGTCCTTCGGAGGATGTAAATGGTAGGTCGTCAACAACGCGGCTGAAGTCGCCGAGACCGCCGTTATTCAAAGTGAGGCAGGCCCAGCAGTATGGCGATCATTCCCGCCTTGAGCAAGCTTAGTAGCCACTGCACCCGCCCTCCTACTCGCCCACACGCGACTCGGTAAGGCCGTCACGCCGAGCAACCCGAACTCGGCTGGTCAGCAGGGTGGATTGCGGTTTCGATGGCGAGCACCTCGCTTATGACCGTTTGAACATCTCTCTCGATAATTGACTCGCCTTTTCTTGACTTGTGAGATAGCGTTCAAGTGAAGGAATCTCTGAATGATCCGGTGCGTACTGCCTGAGCATTTCAAGCCATTGTCGGGCACCGGCATATTCTCGCTTCCCGACAAAGGTAAAAATCATCGACTTTGCCAAAGCAGAAAATTCGGTCCAGTGAAGACGCTTTCGACGTTGTAACTCGACCAGGATTTCAAGCGCCTCGTCGTATTGCTTCCGACGAAGCTTGCGGTTCGCTGCTGCGATTTTGCCGAAAAAGTAGTCGGGATGCTTTTTGATGACTTCGTCGATCAGCAGGTCCGCTTCGTCCATTCGGTCTTGGATCTGCAAGGCTGCCGCGAGATTGTTCAACACATCGGGTTGATCGGGTTCGATTTGTCGAGCCTGTCGCAGCAGTCGCTCGGCCTCAGCTCCATTGCCTTCATGCAACGCTGTGTTGGCCGCTTCGATTAACTCACAGCTTTCATCGGTTCGCCCTTCGGGAACCGTAGGCTCGTCGGTGATCTCAAACGTGAACAGTTCAATCTGCTGTATTTTACCCTTTACATAGATGGACAGCGGAGACTCGAACGTGTGCCCCTGATCTTTGAGCGTCGTCAGTAACTGATAACGAATCGCGTCGGTTCCGCGCGGCCCGTGGACATAGCCGAACAGCGCTGCGGTGACATCGGGATGCTGACTTCCCCTGGCAATGAGCAGGGCGAGGCGCTGGCTGTCGGCATCGCCCCGAGCGAGCATCGCCGGGAGCAAGCGTTCGACTTCAGGATGTTTCGTTAGAAAGCGGCGTGCCGTCTGACTGAGCGACTCGACCGCCTGCGACTCGTCGTCGACGTTCTTGGCAACGTCAGCGATCGCTCGCAGGTCGTCTTGCTGCGTCCGCGACAACCAATCTCGAACACCAAAATACGCTGGGCCCCACTGCTCCCCTGGCGGTTGCCGCAGGTCGTCGAGGTTATCTTGGGCCGTCGTTGCCTTGCCTGCCAACTTCACGGCTTGCTTCCAAGACAACCTGGCAGCTTTCCTGTCAGCAGCGAGTGCCAAGCTGGTGGCATAGTAATTCGTTAACAGTGCCGCGTCAGGCGACGCATCATTCAGCCAATTCCGCTTCTCGGCTTCTTCAAAGGCCCAGCGGATGCGATCAGCGTCGCCGATGAAGGCGAACGACTGAGCGGCTTTGGTCAGGTCACTGAGCTGCCGGGGCTGCATGCTCATCAGCTTTTCGGCGTCCGCTTGGCTTTTTTCGCGATCGCCTTGGAAGTATGCCAAACGGCAGCGGACCGCACGCGCGAAAAAGTTATCTGGGGCGAACTCGAGCGTTTCCTCAATGATCTTCATCGTCTGTTTGGCATCGCCTTTCAACGCCAAGGCTTCGGCGAGGTTATTGCGGATTCGCAAATCGGCCGGATAAGTTTGCAGGTGCTTCTCAGCCCGCTTGATCACATCGTCAAACCGCCCCAGCTTGAAGACATGCAAAATCTTTTCGACCGAAGCGATCCGCGGTAGGTCTTTGGGTAAATCGTCAATGAACGCATCGAGAATCTGCGGCAAATGGCGCCGCAGCTTGGCAAGTTCGTCCTCCGCCATCGGTGCTTCGGGGTGCTCTGGAGCAAGCTTTAAGAATCGCTCAAAGTAAAGGATGGCAGAGACCGGCTGCATGGTCGCGTAAGCTCCCGACGCGGCATATATATAGGCAAGGGGATCCTCGGGACAGCGTTCGGCCATCAGCGTCGCGATGCGTGCATAATGATCGAAATCCCGAAGTTGCTGCAGGACATCCAGATATAAGCCCATCACGTCGATCGACAGGTGCCCCTGAGCTTCGATTTGTTGGAGCAACTTCAGGGCTTGGTCGGGATCGTGATCATCATAAAACGCGGCGCAGGCGCGATGAAACGCCCGTCGCGTGTTGAGCTGCGGCACTGCCGCACCGACCTGTTTGCGTCGCTTGGGCTTAGCTTTGTTTTTTCCACGTTTCGGCGTCATTAGTGATTTTTCCTTGCCTAATAAGCAGCACAGAACACGATATTCGGCAAAATTCTATCAGCCGGCACGCGTTAGCGTCCGGTTCTCACGAGCCATGAGCCGTACAGCAGCCCCCGATTCGGCAGAAAGAATCATCCAGAGTTTCTTAGGGACGGTAAAAATTTCAGATTCCCGCTTCCTCTCGCAAGAGGAAACCGCGGATTTGCAAGTGAAACGGCAGCGGCTCCAGTGGCTGACGAGTTTGCAGCGGGTTTCCCTCCACGGAAATGCACGGCTTCCGAAATGAGAGCACGCGGCTTGCTAAGGCCACACGTCGGCTCACCAATTTGACCGACACCAGGTGCCGTTTCAAGCGTCGAAGAGCGTCAATCATCACAAACTCTCCCAGCCGGACTGGGGAGTGACGGGCAGCGGGAGTACCTCATCAGGCGAGCGTTGGTTTTGCGGAGCCAGTGTTTCCAGAAACTGCGAATTGGCAGAGTGCTGTGGAATCAGCTCTCGCCCATGCCCTCGGCTGGCTTGGGGGCGCTGCCCGCGAGGACCTTGGTTTCAATCCTTTCACCGACACCGGCGTCAATGTTCTTCCAGTACTGGAAGGCACGCTGCAGTACCTCACCGTGCACGCCGCCCAGCAGACTGCCTGCGACTTGATCGACGAGTTTCATCCGTTGTTCGTCGTTGAAAACAGCGCGCACCAAGGTGCCTGGCTGCGAGAAATCGTCATCATCGGCGCGGAGCGTGTAGGCGCTGCGAACCATCTCTCCGTCGGCTTCCCAGCCGTCCGGCATCGGCCCGGATTCGTCTGCCCATGAGCGGCCTTTGCTGTTGGGCGCATAGACCGGCAGACTGCCACTATGCTCATAGGTCATGTGGCCATCAAACATGTAGGTATTGACGGGGCATTTGGGCCGATTCACCGGAAGCTGATGGAAATTGGAGCCGATGCGATGTCGCTGCGCGTCGTTGTAGGCGAACGCGCGGCCAAGCAGCATCTTGTCCGGCGACAGGCCGATGCCGGGGACCGTGTTGCCCGGTGAAAAGGCAGCCTGTTCGATTTGGGCGAAAAAGTTCTCCGGATTGCGATGGAGGGTCATCGTGCCAACCCGATGCAGCGGCCAGTCGGCATGCGGCCAGGTTTTGGTCAGATCGAACGGGTTGATGCGGTAGGTCTTAGCCTGTTCATAAGGCATGATTTGCACCGACAGCGTCCAACTCGGATGATCACCGCGCTTAATTGCTTCAAATAGGTCACGGCGATGATAGTCCGTATCGCTACCCGCCATGGCAGCCGCTTCTTCGTTGCTAAAGAACGCCATCCCCTGGTCGGTGTGGAAATGATACTTCACCCAAAACTTTTCACCGCCAGCGTTGATCCACATGTAGGTATGCGATCCATAGCCGTTCATATGTCGCCAAGTGCGCGGTAAGCCGCGCTCACCCATTAGATAGGTAACCTGGTGCGCGCTCTCAGGATTGCTGGTCCAAAAATCCCACTGCATGTGGTTGTCGCGCAGGCCTGAATCCGGCAGCCGCTTTTGGCTACGGATGAAATGCGGGAACTTCATCGGGTCGCGGACGAAGAAGATCGGTGTATTGTTACCGACCAAATCATAATTCCCTTCTGCGGTATAAAACTTCAGCGAAAAGCCGCGCACGTCGCGCCATGTGTCGGGGCTGCCTTGCTCGCCGGCGACCGTGGAGAACCGAGCCAGCATCTCCGTTGTCGCGCCTTTCTGAAATAACGCTGCGCGGGTATAGGCTGACAGATCCTCGGTGGTTTGGAAGACACCGAATGCGCCGGAGCCTTTAGCATGCGGCTGACGTTCGGGCACCTTCTCGCGGTTAAAATGCGCCATCTGTTCCAAGAAATGGACGTCGTGGAGCAGGATCGGGCCGTCGGGGCCGATGGTCAGCGAATGACGGTCGCTCGGCGCCGGCGCACCGGTGCTCATCGTGGAACCAACCGATTGATTATCTTTTGCTGCGGTCACGCCGATTCTCCTAAACCCTGATGCCGGAAGTACGCTACGCCATCCTGCAGGTTACTCCTTCCAGTGCCTGCTCCGCAACGACCGCTCGATCAGGACGTGAGCAGGCAGAGCCAGCGGAGGTTTGAGCGGGCGCCGCACTGGTCGGCAAAAGCTCGCTGCGCCGCGGGGGGCTTAAGACTGAGCGGGATCAATCAGCCGCTTACCGGCGGCGAGTTGATCCGCCAGAAATACGCTCAGTGCATCGATCGTCGGGTACTTGATCAGCGGATTCCCCCTGAATCGGCAACCGAGCCACTGCTCCAACTCGCCGATCAAGACCACCGATTGCATCGAGTCCAGCCCCATGCGGACCAGCGGCTGATCGAGACGTAGTTCCGCTGGCTCCACTTGCTGGATTTCGCACAACCTGGTCGCCAGCCAGAGGCGGATTTCCGCGGCTGAGGGCGAAGGCGTTTCTGGTCGAGCATCGCGAGCAGCGGCGGGCGGAGCAGTCATCGCGGTAGCTTAACGTGATCCGGCGGGAGGAGGAACTGGCTGCGCTAATCGCGACCGATTTGTGTCCGGCCAATCGATAATGTGTTCACGACTTGCTGGATTCCCAGAATGACAGCCGGCCGCTTTCATAGGCTGCGCGGCAAGCATGCCGCTGGATCTTGCCGCTGGTCGTCTTGGGCAGCGTCGCGCTGCGTACAAAGAACACTTCATCGACTTCGATCCCATGTTGTTCCGCGATCCGCTGCCGCACACGGCGGGCAGTTATGACGGGATCAAAACCATTAGGAGGCCGATTGATTTCTTGTAAAACGATGAGTCGCTCAACCCCATCGTGTTCGATCTGAAACACGGCGCCGGCATCTCGGCGAAATGCAGGATTGAGTTCTTGGACCGTCGATTCAATGTCGTGTGGGTAGTGATTCTGGCCTCTGATAATCAGCAGCTCTTTCAGCCGGCCGGTGATGAACAGTTCGTTATGATGAATGAAACCTAAGTCGCCGGTTCGCAGGAACGCACCGCCAGCGGAATTGCTGAGGCGGGCGTGAAAGGTCTGTTGGGTTTCCTCGGGGCGCTGCCAGTACCCCTGAGCAACCGAGGGGCCCGAGACCCAGATCTCACCGACCTGACCGGGCGGACAAGGCTGCCGCAACTCGGGATCGACAATCACCATTCGCTGATCGAACCAGGCTGCGCCGCAACCCACCAGAGGGCGAGCATCCGCGTCGTTTGCTGGTTTTGACAATTCAACGACGGCTTCCTTTCGCTGTAGCCCGGCTGATGAGACCCAGGCAATGACCGGCGGGCTGTGTCGCTGGCCGCCAGCAACCATCAATGTCGCTTCGGCCAAGCCATACGATGGATAAAACGCTTCGCGGCGAAAGCCCGAACCGGCAAAGGCCGCTGTAAAACCCTCGATCGTTGACGCTCGTACCGGTTCAGCGCCCAATCCCGCGACGCTCCAGCAACTCAGATCGAGCGAGCCGCGTTCTTCGAGGGTAAGCCGGCGGACGCACAGGTCATAGGCGAAGTTCGGACCGGCGCTGGTATGCGCTCGGTAACGTGAGACCGCTTCGAGCCAAACGATCGGCCGTTGCAGCATCGTCAGCGGCGACAATACCACTAACGGACCGCCTACATAGACCGCCTGCAACATCCCGGCGACCAATCCGAGATCATGTTGGAAGGGTAGCCAACTGACGCCGCAAATGCCTGCTGCGCCGGTCTCATAATGACCGTTCGCCAACGCAATCATGTGCTCATTGTGCATGACGTTGCTATGAGCCACGATCACACCCTTGGGAGTGCCCGTCGAACCTGAGGTGTATTGCAGGTGTGAGATCGCGGCGGCGTCTTCGGCTTCTCGCGACCATCCAGTTCCATTAACAACTAAATTCTCACTGGTATTCAGCCAAGGGAGGTCAGCGAGCGCGCGAACACTGCGACACATTTGCCGGATGTCGGCTGCGTAGTCGCCTCCCGTCAGGACGATCCGCACCTGACAGTCCTCCGCAATTCGCGACAGATTCTCAATACCGTGCCAAGGGCGATCGGGCCGCGGGGGGTAAGCCGGCACGGCGATCAGCCCAGCGTAGAGACAGCCAAAGAATGCCGGAATGAATTCAAGTCCCGGAGCATACAGCAGCAATGCTCGCTCGCCCGGGCCGGCCTGTTGCTGCAATGCGGCGGCGATCCGCCGGGCCTGCGCATCGAGCTCGCCATAGGTTAGCCGCGGACCCTCCGTGCCATCGCAATGCAGAAACTGAAAAGCGAGTCGGGCAGCCGAGTCTGCGGCTCGGCGACGGAGGACTTCCGCCATCGAACATTCGCCAAGCACCATTGACCGGTCATGGGCGTAATCGTGCGTCACAAGCTTTGAAGCTCCAGCGTGAGGTGTCGTTCGAATCAACACAGGACATGCTACTGGGCCAGATTCCACCAGCCGGCACGCGTTAGCGTCCGGTTCGTACGAACCATGGGTAGTACAGCGGCGACAAGTTTGAGCCCTAGACTTAACCAGACCTACTTAATCGGCGATGCGAGCGCCAAGAGTCGTCAGGTTGTTGAATCGATCAACGGGTTCGCCAGCCGTCCAGGCAATCCCGCGAAGGATCAACACCCGGAACAGTGGGTCATCAAAGGTCCAAGAAAAATGCCCAGGAATGGAGACGAATACACGGCCTTTGGATGGTTCGTACGTCCAGAACAGCGGCTGAGGTTGCTCATCTTCGACTCCTGTTCCTAGCAATCGGACGCGGGTCGGATCGCCGACAAGTTGCCAATAACTCTCGTCGACGAAACGGACCTGTGAGAAATTACGGGCGATCGGATGATTCTGGCCAGCGGCAAAGTCAACCGCTAACAGACCATGACGAAACTTTGATCCGCCACCGCGCCAAGCCAGCCCAATCCGCTCCGCAAACGCTGACGGATGCTGTCCCCCGTCGACGGCATAGTGGATGTAAACGAGTCCTCCGCCGCGTTTAAGAAACCCGTCGACGTCCTGTTCTCGCTGCGGCGTCCAATCCCCTTTCTGATAGAAGACCAAAACATCAGCGGTAGCGAGTTGGACGGAACTCGGCCAATTCCAAGCCGTGTCAACTGCGACCTGCTCGGCAGCGGTCAGTAATTCTTGCCATGCGGTTTGCCAAGCTGGATAGTCATGTTCGGCCGGGCCGTGATCCTTGGGACCCGCGACCAGCACGACCTTGATCGGCCGGATCGATTCCGGCGGTTGAGGAGCCCCTGCGAGGATCACATTGAGATCGACCCGCGGACGCGGCGCCGGTGGTTCGGGGCCACCGGCCAGCGGCATCTGCGGTGGCGGCGTCAGCAAATACGTCATCAAATCGCGAAGTGCATCGGGCCCGATCCGCTCCAGCAACTCTTCGGGCATGATTGATTTGGCCGACGGCGAGGAGGCTTCGATCTCCGTCCGGTCGGCTGCGGTGACACGCCCTTGTGAATCACTGATCAGCAGGCGGTCACCCTCACTGCGAAGTGTTCCCGTCAGCGCTCGGCCATCGGTCAGCAACACGTTGTGTGTCACATAATCCGGGTTGATCGCGTAACTCGGCTCCACCACATCACGGAGCACCGAGGCATAGTCACGGTGCAACAGGTTCGACAGATCCGGACCAATCGTTTCACCTTCGCCGCGAACGGTGTGGCAGCGAGCACAGAGAGCCGTTTCACTTAGGAAAACGTTCCGGCCGCGGGCCCAACTACCGCCTGCCAATTCCGGAATCGACCGCTGCTCGAATGACGGTTCTGGTGATGTCCCCTTTGGCGCGGCCCACGGCAAGAACAGGCGATGCAGTGGGAGCGGTCGCCGACGATCGTCCTCGGCGGTTGACCAGGTGATCGAAAAATCCGCCAACCCGGCAGGCGTTTCGATCTCGATTTCCAGTGGCAACCACTCTTGAGTTGGTGGCCCGTAAACGGCGGTTGCGGCATAGTGACCCGCTTTTGCTTCGATGCTCGTCGTGTCCGCTGGAGTCCGCAGTGTGAACGGTGCCGAGGAGGTGAAATGCAGCGTGATGGTTTCCGCAGGCAATTCGTAATCAAGCGTTGAGCCCGGTTGCACCGCCGGACGCAGCATGTCGTGCAAATCGAGCTGCGTTTGCAGCCGTATCCGGGAATGCTCCGGGCTTGACGAGGCAGAGTGCGAGTTCCAAAGCTCGGTGTGCAGCGCGCTGTTACCGAGCATCCCGCGACTCACCTCCGGTTCCAAATGCGGTAGCCAGCCCGACCAAGTTTCATTGCTCAAGCGCTCCACGGAGACGCCGCCGAGCGTGTAATCCAGGTCGATGGTTGGGTATTGCGGCAGGGGCGCACCAGGCGTGGTCGGACCGGTTGCCAGCGGCGGGCGGCCGAGGCCCGGCAGACGAACGGCATACCAAGTTGCCTCGGGATGCAGATCGGTCGAAAGAATCAGCGTGCGCCGGTCAGCGGTAACTTGAGCGCTGTGAACTTTCAGCTCAAAACGCGGCGCATTGAGTTGCCGAGCAACCATTTCATAACCCGGCCGGACCGACTCATACTCATCGCCCGCGCGAACGTGCTCCCCATAAGTGATGCACGTCGCCGCGGCGAGCCCTCGCAGATTTTCGAACGGTAGTGGCCGGTCAAAAGCGATGCGGACTTCATCGCGGGCAGCAGCCCACGTTGCGATCGGCTGCGGAACCTCGCGATCCTCATAAGTCAGCTTATAAAGTTTGCCTTCGCCACTCGGGCCGCTGCCCCAATCTGGACCGCCGCTGTGCACCGCGATCACCATCTCGCCACCGAGCGTGATGCAGCAGTCGACCGTGAGCATGTCGAGGCAGGCGAACAGATGGTTTTGAGCGACATACCCTGCCGACGTTTTGACAAGTTTAGTCCGCCAGACCTTTCCTCGCGAATAGCCGCACACGAACGCATCGCCGGCCCACCACGCGGGCCCGAAGGTCGGTCCGCCTTCAATCACCGGATCATTAAACATCAGGCCGCAGGTCGACTGGTGTTGCGGGCCGTAATCAAATGTGCTCGGCTCATCAATGACGCTTGGTAAATGTTTAGGATGCCGCGGTGGAAACCCGTAATGGCGTTCTGGTTGCAAGTGCAGCAGTTCATCCAACGGGTTACCGCTGGGGACCCAGGTCGCACCCTCCTGGTCAGTGCAGAACAAGTCACCTTCACGATTGAAGGCCAGTGCGACCGGAAAGCGAAGCCCGGTACAAAACACTTCTCGCCGAGAAAAATCAGGCGACACCTTCAGGATGCTGCTGCGTTCGCCGTCGAGACGGTAACCGACGTTGCCCTCTTTGTCGCGAACATAAGGATCAGCAAAGTTGGCCGTGCCGAGGCCGAAGTACACGCTATGGTCCAGCGGGTCGACGGCTACGCCCAGAGCGTCGACATTATGAAAGCTCTCCGACCATCCGGCGGCAACGGTGGTCTCGGTATCCGCGCGATCATCACCATCGGTGTCGGTGATCAGGATGCACTCGCTCTTGGTCGCAATGAACAGTCCTTGGCCGCGGTCGTAGCCGGGAGGCGTTAGCGCCATGCCGATCGGCGAACGAATCCGTCCGTTGTTCTCCCAAAATTTTGTCGCTCGGTCTTCAAGCCCGTCGCCATCGGCGTCGTCTAGCAGATAAACATCACCGTCGTAAGCTAAGGCGACCAACTTCCCATCGGCACGCGAACGGACGTTGTTGATATTGGGGAGGGTGACCGGTAGCTCCTTGGCCACAAAGCCGGGGACGAAAACCTGCACCGGCGGCGGGTCGGCAATGCTGACCAGCGGCACGCCGACCTGCGTGATGGAACCGGGCAGCGATTCCTTCAGCTCTGCATGTTTCGATGTTAGGTAACCACGGACCTGGGCTTGTTCGTCGGCCGTTAGCTCTCGACTGTAAATCAAAATCTCGGCGATGTCGCCGGCCATCCAGCCCTGCACCTCCGGCTTACCAAAGCCGTAATAACGGGCGCCGATAGTCAGTTCGGCGAGGCTGAGTTCGCTGGGCTCGAATGGCCGGGAGCCCGCCGCAACGCCGTCAACGGTCAGCTTGACGAGGCGCTCGGTCGAGCTGATGGTGGCCTCGAGCACGTGCAGAGTCGCAAACGGAGTCACGGAGCGAAGTAGGTTTTGTGCGCCGCCGAAGCCGCGTCCTTCAACATTGAGATGATTTAACGCGAGCGTGGCGCCGACGCCCTGGTCGATCGTAAAGCCCGAGACGAAATCGGATTGTTGCGGTGCATTAGCCGCTAAAAACGCACGGTAGGAACCGGCATTCTTTTGTGCCGCGGCGACCACATAAATCGTTGCTGCCTGAGCAGATTGATTGCCGCCGATGACGCGAAAAAAATCGTCGCTGCCGTCGAACCGCACAACCTGTGACTGGCCAACCTGGATCAGTTGCGGCTGAGCCGTGGCCTCGGCTTGCTGCCCAGCCCGTCCGCTTCCCGTCGCGTCGGGCCAGGTTGCGACGCGGATAACTTCCCCTTCGCTGCCTGCTTCCGCCTGCGTTGACGCGGCATCGATTTGCCCGGCATCGAGCCAGACTTCCAACCCGTCACGCACTGGTATTCTGTCGGAGGCGTCAGTCCGGACTGCTATTGCCAATGCAGTCAGGCACAGCACACGAGGCAGCCAAACCGCTGCCGCGAGCCGATTGATGAGGTGCGGTCGAACGACCTCAACTGCGACTTCTGCAGTCTGGAACTTCATCTTCATGAAACCTTTGATGAGCAAAGTCGAAGGTGATGTGAACATTCGAGCATCAGTGAACAGTCGCCAGTGGGATATTGAAACAGGTGAACCGGCTTACACGCTAGGTTCCGTTCGTCCCACTACGGCGAGTCAGATGTTGCCACCCAACGTGTTCACGATAACCGGTTCACGGGCGGGTGTGTCAGACGAAACCAATTCATTGGTTAAAGTTCGCAGGCAAAAAAAACTTGCTGATCGGCGACGGACTGCTACATTCAAGGGGTGTGTTTCGCGTATTATGGCGTCTTGAAGGTGGCAGCATCAGCTTTGGCACCAACTTTTCTAATTTCTTTTTGGCACATTCACAGCGTTGCTGCAGGCTGCCGAGCCTGATCGCGATGGCTCATGTGATCCTACGGTCGTGCGTTTACCGCTCTCAGGAGTCTGCTATGCGTCCATCTGCTACTCGGCAAGGCTTTACCCTGGTCGAATTGCTCGTCGTGATTGCAATCATCGGAGTCATGGTTGGTCTGTTGCTGCCTGCGGTGCAAGCGGCGCGGGAGGCAGCACGGCGGATGCAATGCTCCAATAACCTCAAGCAGATCGGCTTAGCGCTGCACAACTATCACGACACCTTTCAGCTCTTTCCGCCGGGTGTCGTCACAGGGGTGGCTGGGGTTAATGATCCGAGGTTTGCCTGGTCGGTCATGATTCTCCCCCAACTCGAGCAGGCGAGCCTGTTCGAGGCGTTGAATACGTCGACGCGGTCGATGAGAAATGCGTTTGAGAACACGCCGACCAGCACCCCAACGGGTTATGAGTTGATGCGTACTCCAGTGCCAGCCTATCTCTGCCCGAGCGATCCAGGCGAAACCCTGAATACGAACCGCCAGTTCACGACAGTGACCGTTCCTGGGGTAACGTCGCCCTTTTCGATCGGCAAATCGAACTATCCAGGCAGCGACGGCGATGCGGGGGGCAATGGTTTTTTTGCTGACAACTCGCGAGTGAAGATGGCTGAGATTACCGACGGATTGTCCAACACGATCATGGTCGGCGAACGAGCCAGCCGCTCGGGCAACGTGGGGAACTTTGCCGCGCTCTGGGCCGGCCGCGGCGGCGATGACGAGCCTTCCATCGGCGACCTTCAGCCGTTACGAGAGGCGGCTGTTCTCGGCAGGACAACCTTCAAATTTCGGACTGGCGAGGGCGGCACGGCGGGGGCGCGTCCCGACTTTGCCTATAGCAGTGCTCACCCAGGTGGAGCGCAATTCGCTTTCGGTGATGGCTCAGTCCGCTTGATCAACGAAAATATCACCTGGGTGAACACCACCGCCGACCCAGCTCCACCGACTAGCCAGTTCGGCCTCTTCAACAAACTTGGCGGCGCTAAAGATGGGCTGCCGATTAGCGAACTCTAACCAGCCACCCCTTGTCTGACGTGCGAAAGACCGACGTCCCGTTTTTTAGCACGTGGTACGACACTTCATCCGTTCAGTTCTAATTCTTTTCATCGGATTTCCGATTGTCATTCAGGAGGCACCATGGGGTTATCGCGTCTGAGATATCAAATCGGGGCAGGCCTCAGCCAAATGCCGTTCATTCTTCTCCTCGGCTGCGGCGTCAACCCGGGTTCAGCGCCGACGGCACAAGACATGATCGCGGCCCAAGCGGCTGCCGTGTCGACTTTGAATGCTAAAGGAACAGTCGAAGAAAAATCGTATCCGCTTGGCAAAGGCTACGCGGTGGATCTGAGCCGTGCAACGATCACCGACGAAGATCTGAGGCACCTGAAGACGCTCGCCACCGTCGCCGAACTGAACCTCAGCGGCTCAACGATTTCTGATGAACAATTCGCGAAGCTCGCCTGGACGGAATACCGGATGAACGTTCTCTACAAAATCGATATCAGCGAAACACAGATCTCAGATGCTGGACTGCGCGACGTGGCCGACCTCAATCTATTGGCAGAAGTGAAGGCCAAAGGTTCGAAGATCAGCGATGCGGGTGTCAAGGCGTTTAAAGATGCCCGAGCAGGAAAGAAATTGCCATTCGGGATGAAGCTTAAGATCGAAAGGTGAGCTATCGTCTCTCACTTCCGGTCAGTAGCAGCGGCAAAACCAACGGTTGTCGTTGTAATGCGCCAAACAAGGCATCGGCGATGACGCGGTGACCGAGCGTGTTCGGGTGGTATTCGTCCGCCATTAAGTCCTGGTAAGAGTAGTCATTGGTCCATGTGGAAAGGTCGATAACGATAAATCCGGCCTGCTGAGCAATACCCTTCAATTGTTGACCGGTGTCGACCGGCACCTGCTCAATACCAGGCATCGGCAGATAGATCCAAACCGGCGTGATTCCTCGCTGGTGGCAATCCGCGACGATGCCGCGATAGATGCAACTCACAATCTCTAGCAACTGTTGCTGCAATAAGGCTCCGGTTGTTCCCCATGACGTTTGGTCGGTGACCCCCGCCTGACGAATGACCGCGTCGAGGCATGGGTAGGGAAGCGCATACTTTAAATAGTTCGCCTTCGCCAGCCGTTTGGCGACCAAGAGCTCCGTTTGATCGACGACGAACAAGGCGACGTCTGGCTCCAGTCGCAATGCTTTGACCTGCAGGGCGCCGGCGGCGCTCAAACAATCGTGCTGGCCCATCGCGAAGTTAAGAAACTCGACGCGCTGCCCGCCTGGTGGAAGCGACTCGTTCACCCGCCGCTCGACGAGCGACTCGAAGTCGGCGTCCTGGGCAACGCCGTAACCCATCGTGACACTTGAACCGAAGACAGCGACGCGAACCGTCTTCGGCGGTTTGCGGCGGGGCACATCGTCATCCCGCATCCCCCAGCGGTTAACGTGAAAGGGGACACCCTGTACCTCACCGCGCCAGCCAGGGATCAATTCCGTCTCCAACACATCATTTCTTGGACGCGTTGCTTGCCAGTAATCGCCGGCCGCTCGCGGCCGATTAGGGTTGCTCGTCCCCAACAAAGGATCTGCCTGAAGATTCACTTCGGCCAGCGCTTCGTAATACCCATCGACCTGCTGTCCCAATTGGGCTGCACTTTGCGCTTCGGTAGATAACGCCGCCAGCCTTGTAGAGACCGGCGGTCCGAGTGCCGTTTGAAATCGTGTCGTGCTGACCAGCGTCAGCAGGCCGAGCCCCGCGAGGCAGAGCACGGGTGAACGTTCCAGTGGCAGCGACAACCCGAGCCCGTGTTGCCCAAGCCGGTCGGCGATCAACTGAATCATGGTACCGGCGACAATCGCACCGATGAGTACTCCGGCAAGCCTCAGCAGTTGCTCCGTTTCAAAGCCGCCCGAGCCGGCGATCGAAATGACGAGTTGTGGGAACTGGGGCATGGTCCAGCAGGCCCAAAAAAAACTGACGGTCAAAAAGGTCGCTGCGACTTGCGTGCTCAGACGAAAGGCGTTGGTGACGGTGACATCGGAGCTCTTGACCGTGCGTCGCGCTGCGCGGTGATATTGCCACAACGAATTGATGGCAACCAGGCTGCCTGCAGAAAACCAGAGTGCCGCGTCGCGCGATCCGATCGGGAAGTCACCGAGTAACCAGAACACCTGCCATGAGTGCAGCAACCAAGTCGCCGCAAACGTCGCCAGCACTCCGACCACGATGGCCGCGCCGCGTGGCAATCGCGCTACGGCGAAATAGACGGGGAAGAAAACATGGTCGGCGAGAAAATCCTTCCAATAAATGTTGATCCGCCGCCAGATGTCACTGAGGCTCGATGCCAAAAAGTATCGGTCGTGTGTTCGCGGCAGGTCATAGCCGAACAGGTGCAGCAGTCCAGTGATAATATGAAAGTGGCCGGAGATCCGCAGGTATAAGGCATAGTTCGTCACCAAAAACAACGCTAAGTACTCGGCGTCGATCAAATCCATCGGCCCCGGCAGGAGGAAGGTTTTTATCGCCCGGTACAACAGCAGATGAATGATGCCTAGCAGGATCCAGGCGACGCCGCGCTGTTTTAACGATCCATCCTCAAAAGTAACATAACCATCACGAAACTTCTGATAGTCGATGATCGGAAAAAATGGAAAGAAGCCGTTGGAAAGCAAAAAGAAATATGTCAGCCGCTGACTCCACGGCGCCGGTGCTGATTCCTGTTCCAGTGCCTTAAGATAAATCCAAAGGCGGAACATGAAGATGGAACCGAGCACCGCCCAGAACGGTTCCATTGTCTCCTGTCGCCAAGCCACCAGGCTGCCGACGATCACCGCCAAAAGCCCGACTCGGGTCCGCAGGGTCAGCGGCATGTGGCAGGTTGCAATCAGCAGCAGCCCTAATCCGAACACCCATGCCGATTGCACGCAGCCGGTCGTCAGCGCCGCGAAGATGCCGGCATCGGCGACCAGTGGCCAAGCGAACGCCAGCGGGAAACTCGCCAACGACACGGCGAGAAAGAATCGAGGGCGCCAGCGCGCCGACAAACGGCTGTGGATCAGCATGCCAAAGGTCGCTAGCACCAGCAACGCGAACAGCCCGCGCCGTTCTTCAAGCTCAAATGCCCTGACGACCCACAGCACCAACAGCAGTTGCAGGGCGAGCATCGGCAATGAACAGTTCGGGCGGGCGGGTGCGTCCATCACGAGGCCGTTCGAAGGGATCAACTGATCTGCATTCGTGTTCTCGGACGTTAAGCGAGAATCTCTTGAATGACCTTGCCAGCCACATCGGTAAGACGGTAGCTCCGGCCGTTGTGGAAGTAGGTCAGTCGCGTGTGATCGATGCCGAGCAGGTGAAGAAGCGTGGCGTGAAGATCATTCACGCTCACCCGGTTTTCCACTGCTTCGTAGCCGATCTCGTCTGTCTCTCCGTAACTGACGCCTCCCTTGACTCCGGCGCCGGCCATCCACTGCAAAAACCCCTTTGGATTGTGATCGCGTCCCTTGCCGTTTTGTGAAATCGGCATGCGGCCAAACTCACCCCCCCAGATCACGAGGGTGGAGTCGAGCAATCCGCGTTGCTCCAGATCCGTCAGTAGTCCAGCTACGGGGACATCCGTGGCAGCACAGTGGTGCGTATGATTCGCCTCGAGATTATCGTGAGCGTCCCATTCTCCGTCGCTGTAGACCTGCACAAACCGAACACCGCTTTCGACGAGTCTCCTTGCCATTAAGCACTTAGATCCAAATGATTGCGATGCAGGCTTATCAAGCCCGTACAGTTGATGCGTCGCCTGCGTCTCGCGCGAAAGATCGACAACTTCAGTTGCCTCCTGTTGCATACGAAATGCGAGTTCAAAGGTCTGCATGCGGTTTGCAAACTCAGCATCACCTGAATGACGACGCATGTGTTCGTCGTTCAACTTCGCCATGAAGTCGAGCTGAGCACGTTGATCTTGCTCAAAAACCTTCGGTTGACGGTTGAGATTGAGGACCGGAGTCCCTTGGGACCGAAACAGCGTTCCTTGGAAGGTTGACGGTAGGAAACCAGCGCCCCAGTTGTGTGGACCGCCCTTCGCTCCTTGCGTATTCCCCAAAACGATATACCCGGGAAGGCTTTGATTCTCGCTGCCTAATCCATAGGTTATCCAGGCACCGGCAGTCGGAAAGCCGGGACGAGGCAGGCCGCTATTGATCTGATAGATCGCGGGGACGTGGTCATTTGACTCGCTGTAGCACGATTTAATGAACGCCATCTTATCGACATGGCGGGCGACATGGGTATACTTGTCACAGACCCACTGGCCGCATTCCCCGTATTGCCTGAAGGCGAAAGGCGACTTCATCAACGGGCCTGGGTTGCCAAAGAATGCCTGGATATCAGTGGTGGCGCCGTCGCGCTTATCGAGCTCCGGCTTGCGGTCAAAGATGTCGACGGCACTCGGGGCGCCTTCCATGAACAGCCAGATCACCGCCTTGGCTTTAGCGGCATAATGGCCTGGACGTGGAAGTAAAGAGTTGATCGGTGGTGATGGTTCATCCGCTGAGGGTGCCGCCATGAGCCCTTGTTCGGCTAGTAAATTGGCCAAACCGATCATCCCCGCTCCGCCACCGGCTCGGCACAACCACTGGCGGCGACTCAGCAGGTTCGCCACGCGACCACACGGGAATCCAGATGCATGCTTGGTCATGTCAATTTTCTCAGTCGACGTAGATGAACTCATTGGATCCGAAGAGCGCCTGACAGAAGTCGGCCAACGCCTCGATATGAGGTTCCTGTTCTGCACGTTCGGCTCGGGCTCGGGTTTGCGCGTGGATAAACTGAACCGAGGCATCCAGTTCGGCCGGTGTCGGCAACCGCGCAAACAAGATTTCAAAGGCCGTTTCAATGATGGGTTGTGAAGCAACGTCTGGCGGAACCGAGTCGTCAGTCGGTTTTTGCAGCAACAAAGTTGCAAAGTCATGTGCGACCGCGCGGACGAAGCGATCATTCAGCAACACCATCGCTTGAGGGGCCACGGTGGTGTTTTGCCTGCGATCGCAACTGGTCATCAAGTCAGGCCGATCAAAGGCCTGGAACATCGGATACGGAATCAGGCGTTTGTGAAACATGTAGACGCTGCGCCGCCGTGTGGTCGCGTCGTCCTTAGCATCTCGCGGGTAGGCTGCACCTTTGATGTTGCGAGCCAGATTAGCCTCAGGAGCAATGTACGGTTTGAATCCCGGACCGCCAGCTTGCAGATTCAGATTCTTGCTGACCGCCAACATCGAGTCACGGATCACTTCTGCCTCCAAACGTTGCGGCATCATTCGCGACAACAAATCATTGGCAGGATCCAACTCGAGGCCACGTTCGTCGATCGCATCGAGCGTACTGGTCTGCTGCCAAACTGCACTGGTTAAAATCTTCCGATGCAGCGATTTGATGTTCCATCCATTTTGCACGAACTCACGGGCCAAGTAGTTCAGCAACTGAGGATGGGAGGGGGCATCACCGCGAACTCCAAAGTCGCTGGTTGTACGCACGATCCCGTGACCGAAATGATGGTGCCATACACGGTTGACAAGGATTCGCGCCAGCAGTGCCCCGCCACCTTGCTCGGTATCGGTCATCCACTCGGCCAATGCGCGCCGCTGCAAAGTGCTTTTTGCCGCGCCGAACTCGCTGTAGGCAGTTTTGGCTTGCTGCCAGTATTCCTCGGCAGTGGCAGTCGCTGACAACACTGCGGGGAACCCGATATCGACTTCGATTTCTCGATCAAAGAAGTCACTGCGACGAAACAGCCAGGTGGTGCGGCGATTGTCGTCAAAATCTTGGAAAAAGAACCCGTCTTTGCCACTGGGCAGTTTACCTGCGACGCGGTCACCGCTGTGAAAGACCCCAAGTAACTGATAATACTCTTTGGCCGAAAAAGCGTCGTATTTATGGTCGTGACAGCGCGCACAGGCGACGGTGAGTCCTAGGAAACCTGAGCCCACGGTCGAGACGATATCGTCCAGTTCGTTATATCGATTCAATAGGCGTTCGCTTTCGAGAAAGGTGTCGGGCAACTTAAACGCTGTCCCGGCCGTAAGAAAACCAGTGGCAGACACCGCGGCATCGTTTCCGGGTTCATACTCGTCGCCAGCGATTTGCCAGCGTACAAACTGGTCATAGGGCATGTCGTCATTGAACGCTTGAATCACGAAATCGCGATAGACGTACGCATCGGGCCGATCGGCATCGGCTTCCTGTCCATCGCTATCAGCGTACCGAGCCACATCCAGCCAGTGCCTCCCCCAGCGCTCGCCATACTGTGGTGAATCGAGCAGTTGATCGACGAGTTCACGGATGGCTAGGTCGGGATTTTCGGTATGCGCGCGGATGAAAACTTGCGTTTGCTCGGGTGTCGGGGGCAGGCCGATCAAGTCAAAATACAATCGCCGCACCAAAGCGCGGGCGTCGGCGGGAAGTGCTGGACGAAGGCCTGCATCGCGAAGTCGCTCGCGAATAAACACATCGATGGGACTCTTCGACCAGGCGTCATCAGACGGTCGCGCAGGTGGCGTCACTGGTCGAAGGCGTTCGAACGCCCAGTGAGTCTTGGCCCGATCCCGCTTCGGATCGATGACATCCGCACCCTCGGGCCAGGTTGCGCCTTGATCGATCCAGTCGCGCAGCAGACTGATTTGCTTGCTGGTGAGCCTAGGGTTGCCCTCGGGCGGCATTGGTCGAGACTCATCCAGACCCGAAACCAATTGGATGAGGAGACTCTCATCGCTCTTGCCCGCGATGAACGCAACTTCGCTGTCGCCGCCACGATAGGCGTTTGCTTTGATGCCGAGATTCAGCCCGCCCTCTTCGGTCGTGCCGGCGTGACAGTCGTAACAGTGGTCGCGAAGAATCGGCTGAATGTCGCGCACAAAGTCCACCGGCTCTGCTTGTTGTTGTTGGCTGGCGTCCGGCGCACCTGCCGTTGCTGCGCCCGGTTGTGCCCACACGGCAGCGGTCAGCGTCGCGAGCTTCAGAGCCAGCAGAGGCGTGCGGAAAGACGAGAGCGGGAGAAACGCAGCGATCTGCACGCGGACCGGTTGGTGGGGAAGCGAAGGCTGAACACATGCCGGCTTCATGTTGCGAAACCTCAATCGCGCTTTGGGGGATAAGCTGACCGTGGCAATAAGACCAATTTAGCTAGCTGCGCGAGGTGAGGGGGGATCACCACTGCCTGTCGCGGACACTCCATGGTAAGCGATCCGCAGTTGCTGTAACAAGCAAATCCGTCGACGGTTTCCAGATTTCCGTCGCTCACCGGTCTCGGCGAGCTGGCACGACGAGTCTTCACGCGCTGATCGCTTGTCTGCGTCTACGTTCCTTGCGGAGCCGGAGCGGTTCTTTTTACAAGCGATGTGGGCAGGAATCGAAGTCGCTTCCAAATCTTGTGCCTAGCCTGCCGAGCCCAGCGGCAGCGGTCCGTTTGCCGGTTACGCCATCAATATCGTCGGGACTGAACAGTTGACTGCGAAACAGAGTCCACCTGATCTCCGTTTCGTAACGCATAGGGTCAACAGCCGGAACAGTGATGACTAACGGTTCTGCCCGCAGGTCAACGCCGAGTTGCGAATAAGGCGTGTCGGAATTGGGAGTTTGAATCGATTCTCCTGCCCGGACCTGTTGCGTGCTCCAGCCTGACGCGCGGACAATTCATTCTGCTCGACGACCATGCCTGGATCGGTCTTCCACTGGATTAGTGCACGGATATGGCGTTAGGGGACAGCAAGCAAAGAAAGCGAAGAGGCCCACGTGCCATCATTGCCTTGTCGGCGGCGGGCGGGTACAAGTCAAGCGTCCATGGATGAACAGCGATGCGTTCCCGCACATGAGATTAAGAGAGTTGATGGACGTTCCCGCTTCGAGCGACTGGGCGTTCGGTGTAGGGAGGAATGAATTACGACTGGCGCCCGGGTCAGGCCAGCTCAAAGGCATCCCAAAAGTGTCCTGCGTTAAGGCAGGTGTGACGACAGCGAAGCAATCGACTGTAAAGAAAACGATCAAGCCAAGGTATAAACCCTGATGAAGTCAATCCTCCAAATCGTGCGTGACGTCGCTCCGCATTGGGTCGGCGACGGATTTCCTGTGCGGAGCCTGTTTTCCTACCAGCACGGGAACCTATTCGATCCGTTCTTGCTGTTGGACTATGCAGGGCCGTATGAGTTCGCCCCCGGCGAAGCGAAGCGGGGTGTGGGCGAACACCCGCATCGTGGATTCGAAACCGTCACCATCGTCTATCAGGGAGAGTTTGAGCACGGCGATTCCAGCGGCGCCCGCGGAACGATCGGCCCTGGAGACGTGCAGTGGATGACCGCAGCTTTCGGTGTCGTGCATGAGGAGTATCACAGCGAACGCTTCACGCGCGAGGGAGGGACACTGGAAATGGTGCAGTTGTGGGTCAACTTGCCCGCCAAGGACAAGTCCGCGCCGCCGAAGTACCAAGAGATTGTTGGCTCAGCGATTCCGACGGTCGTGCTACCGAATCAAGCGGGCATCGCGCGAGTGATTGCTGGCCAGTTTCAGGATGCCCGAGGTCCGGCTAGGACGTTCACACCGATGAATGTTTGGGACCTGCGGCTGAACGCAGGAGGGCACGTCGAGTTGTCGTTCGCAGACGGGGATACGGCGGTGCTTGTCGTCCAAATCGGTTCTGTAATCGTTAACGGCACCGAGCCGGTAACCGGTGTGGAACTGGTCCGGTTCGACCGCGAAGGAACCAAAATCAGCATCGAAGCCCAGGACGACTCGACCGTGTTGCTGCTAAGTGGTCAGCCGATTGGCGAGCCGGTCGTCGGCCGCGGCCCATTCGTGATGAACACCCAGGCTGAAATCCAGCAGGCGATCGCGGATTTCCAAAATGGCCGGATGGGGCGGCTGTCCTAGAACATCGACTGGCTAATGTTTGCCGTTTCCGATTGTGGCTGGGATTCGTAACTCGATGACTTATTACAAATGCGGCAACCATTGCGGCTGAGCGTTGACATTTGAACCGCTGTCGAGTTCGTCAAACAAGTAAGGAGCTCGCCGAATGACGTTACTGGTTCGATGATGCCTCGTTTTTTGTGACACGATGAATACCATCGATCGCTTCTTGCATCCGAGCCAAGGTATCGCGATTCCGAGGCGTTCCCTGTTCCGCATGACGTTTTACAAAATCCTCAATATGGGCCAATGAATCGCGATCGGCACGTTCGGGATTGGGGCACCAAGCAGCGAGCTGGCGATAAAGGTTGATGCTCTTTGCAGGCATATCCGCATCGAACAGACGCTTAGCTAGCCGAGTAGCAAACTGCTCCTCCGTCAGGTTTAAGTTCCAACAGCGCTCGCGAAACCAGTATTGATGGGAAAAATAGGGCATTGTGTACGGATGAAAGTGGCGGGGGTGGTCGATGCCGATCTTGGCCCAGCCGGTCCACGGATTCCCAAACCCCATGCCAGGATCCCAGCTAGTGACCATCCCCGTCAGCAGCGCCTCGCCCGGGTGTGGCGGCTGAGGCGATCCGTGGAACGGGCTCATCGCCAGTGTCGTGTGCCAGCGCAATACCTGCGGATGCTCATCCAGGGCCCGGTCATCCACCGGATCGCCCCATGCCCAAAACCAGTAGGGCTGCGGTGGGCCGAGCTGCTGAATCGCACGGCGGTATTCACGCGAGTTGAACCTTCCGATGGCGATCGCGACCTCCACGCCGGTTCGAGTTCGGGCAATTGCTTGCAGCAGTCGGTCAAGCGCCTCTACATGTTGACGCCATACCCCGTCGCCAGCCTCGGCCCCTTCACCGGTCGGTTCCAGGTAGATGCCATCGGCCTCCGGCAAGGCTGCCAGTAGGTCGAGGTAATATTGAATACCGTTGTTCAACATCTTTTCGTCAGCCGCAAGCGGTGCCTCTCCTCCGCCTGCGCCAACTCGAGCAATTCGCTCGGCTTGAGATTCGCTGGCCGATTCCTTGTGGTGCCAGGTGAACCAACCTCCGCCGATATAAAACTTCATTTCCTCACGATGGCAGTGCTGAATCAGCTCCCGAACATTGTCAAGCTGAGCCAGATCGGTGTCTTGATAGAGACCGCCGTATTGCGGAAGCAGCGGAAACCCGTTCAGCCAAAACCATGTGCGGTTCAGAGTCAGTTCTGACTGGAACTGCAAGACTCTCCGCCACGATTCGAGCGAGTCGTAGGCGGACCAGCAGGGCAGGGTGTAGCAACCTCGATAAGCAACCTCCGGCTTCATTCTCATATCGATCGGCCATGGCACGCTCGCAGAATCGCAAGTCGCCGCGATCTGGTAGAATACCAGTTCTTGGCAACCGTACTTGAGTCCCGCAGGTGTCTCGGCATAAATGATCAGAAACCGCCGGTCGTCCTGTTCATACGTCTTGATTGTAAAACCTTCTTCCCCCGGCTCTGTAGTGCTGAGTTCGAGTCCATCCGCAACCAGCTCGCTGAGGACCGCGTTGTTCTCGGGAGTGCCTACAACGACATAGCGTCCCGGTTCGGCCGCATCGTGAGCTGGCGGTAGTTCCCAGCCATAGAACTGTTTTAGGAAGCCGTTGATCGTACGGGGCACGATCTCGGCTGACGATCCTGTCGATTCAGGACCAATCAAGTACGCCTGCGGTTCTCCCGCTCTATAAAGCTCCAGTGAACCCGCCGCTGCAGGTGTGCTGGGCAGACAACTTGTAATAATTCCATTCAATACAAGCCAAGCGATTGCAACGGTTCTTTGACGGGAGCTCATGTTGTTCCATATACGAAGCAGGGTGCTGGACAAGGTTGCGACGGCCGTCCATTTTGGGGGCCGCGTAGGCTGATGCGAGCGATATGAGTTACGGCTTCAAGGCTATCAGGCGTGGGATGAAGGATGCGGCATTTTCCTGCCACCACCGGTCCCAATCGGGTTGACTCCCGTCTCCCTGCGTCTGAAGACCGGAGAGGTCCCCCAGCACAGCGTTGCAATTTGCACGGAGGCTGCTCGAAGTGATCCGGGCATGTTGGTGGCGGTCGACGTTACCGTCAATTCCAAAATCGTTTGGCCTGGCGTGCTCGATCAGCCACTGAACGCCTTCAGGGGCTCCCAGTTCTGCTAAGCCGCCGGCAGCGTGAAAGCGAGCTTCTTCCCAGGTGCCACCCTGCCTGTCAGGCCATGGTCCGTGTATTCCAGACGTATGGTCTTGATCGCCCCGGTTCCAGGAGTTCTGTAGGATGTCCAACAGAAACTGCTTCCCTTGCGGATGGTGGGCCCGACGGACGGCAAACGCAAAATCGTCGATTTTGGAGCGGTTGCACTCCCGGCCATACCGGATCACGTCCGCCAGCAGTGGCGAATCTTGATATAGGTGATCAGCCGCAGGGAGTACGCGTTGAGCCGGAAAGCCGATGCGTTGCACTTCCTCGTGCTGCCACCGTTGCCCACCCTCGCTACCGGGAATGTTGATCTGAAACTTGTTCATCACCTTCGCCCTCAGGCGATGGTTCGCCAGAAATCGCAGCAGCTCGTTGTGAGTTCCCACTAACAGATGGCAGTCGGATTCGCTCGTATGACTGCGGTCATCCTGGCTTCGCCTTGACCAGCTATGATAAGCCCCGAGCGCGCCCAGATTTTGGTCACCATCTCAGATTGGTCCCGCTTCGATGGCGGAGCAACGGCAGATGTTTGCCCGCGAAATCAAGGCTCGTCCGCGCGACTTCATCGCCCCGCCTGCGATTCAGTTATCCCTGCAACGAGCTACACGCCGAAGTGGTTCCCTCTGTCCGCTGGATCGTTCAGTTGGCTAGACGGCCGAGATAGCAGTTAGCGCTTTTTGAACCTTAACAAGCCCTGATCTAGAAATGGCTTACCGCGGACGATGCCAGTCAAAGTTGCTTGCCGGGCGTCACCCGTCCCGACCTGGTGCTCGACGGTGTAGCCCTATGCCCAGAAATGAAAAAGCCCGTCGACGTTTTCGCCGAAGGGCTTTTGGAGAAAGTTAGTCGGGGCGACAGGATTTGAACCTGCGACCTCTGCGTCCCGAACGCAGCGCTCTACCGATGAAAAACACCGTGATTAGCCGAGCGAAACGCACCAAGCCGCCGACAGTTGCCCCAATGGTTGCCCCAGCGAGCCGGAAAACGATGCAGGAACAGCCGAATTGCTCGCCCTGCTGGCTTCGCTGGACCCGCAACAACGTGACGCCCTGCTGTCGCTCACCCGTGGCCTGACTCGCAAGGAATCCGGCGGTTAAGCGGTCGGCCGGCAGGTCGGTGTTCCTGGTCGCCTGTCCGGAGCATTCGCACGCGGTGGCGCCGGAGCCGGCCTACCTACTCCGCTAGCTGGGATGAATGGGTCAACATGGGCTGCCCTCACCGGAGCCCGGGAAGCCCGGCGGTCGCGCGCATACAGTATCGTGGTTGGGAGCGGTTGCCGATCGGCAGCCGAGATTGCTCGCCATGACAGCGGAATCGATGATCGCACGCGAGAACAACCTACGGGCAATAGGGTTGATGACGGATGCGAGCCCTGCGGTGCAGTCGATCCCTCTTCGGCCCTCGCGTCAGTCCGCACCTTCGCCGTCACCAGTGGCAGCGAGCCACGCTAGGCGAGCGGCAGCGGCGGTCGCTGGGCTCATCTCGGCAGCACTCAGCTCACCGACAGGTATCCACCGGTGCGAGACTGACATTGTTGAGGTGTGTCTGCGAGCGTGCTTGCTGGAGGATCGAAGCTGATGGCCATCATCCGGGGTCGATTGGTCACCCAAATCGCAACGGATCACGCCCGCCGGCAGTCATGCCCAGCGTGTGGCGGAGAATCAGCGGCCGACAATGAAAGCGGATCAGCGGGCGAGAGTTCTGGATCTGGCTACCGGCCATCGGCAGCGGCACTTGGGGCCAGCAGCCGACAGTCCGCGCGCAAACCGATCTCGGCAGAACGCCGTCAAGCAATGCACCCTCGGAGCGTGCATCGCCGCCAACCACTCCACAAGCCGCCACAAGGCGCGTCGGTCACCAGCCGTGCAGCAGAGGCTACATCCGAGCCGGTTGCGTCAGGCGGCATCGTGAATGCGACGGGCGAGACCATCGTCGCACCGACATCCTTTAGGCCATGGGAACTAGAACCCCGCCAGCAGCAACGACCGCCAGCCGATCCGGCCCTGGAAGTTCCACCACCGTCCGCCACGGTGCCAATCTGAGAACCATACCGGTGTCCGTGGTGCTCTATTTCAGGTTTCAGGTGGATGCGGCGCTGTTTCAGTGGACTTGCAGCGCCGTTTCAGGAGGTTTACGACGCCGTCTCCTGCTGAGGCGTCGTCGGAATGGCTCTTAAAGCCCCGTGTGACGTCGGCGATGAGCGACGGCGGACGAGGGCGAGGTCCGAATCATCGCAGCCGGCCCCGTGTGAGCGAGCGGAGCGGCAACAGCGAGGGCAGAGCAGGCGGCGATGGACAGTGGGCCAGGACGCAGTCGCACCGAACAGCAAGGCCGAGCGGAAAAAAATGCCGGAAGGGGCCCCAAGCGATTCTGAGGTTGTTTCCGGGAAGGGGGCCAAATGCTTGCAGGGGGACGTGATTAACCCGCGCGTTTTAACCGAGGAGGATCAGTGAGTCCGCGTCGACCATTGCTGAGACCATCCGCTGCTGAAAGCCTGCTCGCAGGTTGCCCCGTGTTGAGCCTGGCCTGACCAATCGCGGCATAGAGACGGTTTTTGAAGAGCTGGTCCGGCAGTTCAATGAGGAGGCCCGCGAGAGCACTAACTGCCACGCGACGCGGTCACGCTGATGGCGAAGCTGATCTTGTTGGCAGTCGCAGATGAGATCGCCTCGCGAATCCGGAAAAACACCAAGCACTATCCATCCTTAACGGATCGGCGAAAGCCCGCCTGTGGGCGGCGTAGGAGCCAGCAAACTCGTGTTGACTCTTTGTCGACCCGCCGCATGCGGACTCGCGTGTACCGTGGTGGGAGGAATGGGCGCCCTTACCCGACACCTGCCTCTGTTTTGTGGGTTTTGGAACGCTTGACAATTATGTGCTTGTCGTGAGACAGCGGCTCGGGTTCATGTAGTGGAATGTAAAATTGCCGTCCGTCAGGGTTTTTGACAAATCCAACGCGGTAACGATAGAAATAACGGCGAGAGTCAGCAGCACGGCTGAACGAATAGTCAACAAGCAAATCCTGAGGGTTTACAATAACGCCATCGGATCCCTGATCTGCGTCCTCAAACAGGGCACCACGAGAAATCGGTGGTGTCCGGGATTCCACGCCGGTGCAGGGGCCGACGGTCGGCCATGTGTAAGAGTAGATGCACCGTCGCACGGGAAATTGTTCGCCATCCTTTGTCGCGCCAACGGATACCGATACTCTCAAGTCGGTGATCGCACAGCCGGCATCGTTTTGGACTGAGATTGTATTTGCTTCTAGTGAACCGGAAAGCGTCACGCTGATATCTGGTTCGATTCCAGCTTGGAACATTTTGACCGACATCCGAGTGTAGACAATCGTCGCGATCGCAATGACTACAGCAGTTATCGCTTGAACAATGGTTGCGGCGACGATCGCTACTTCCATTAGGATGATCCTTATTTCGTGATGTGAATCAGTATCATGACTATTCAGTGCGGCGATCCGAGCTGCTGGCGTTCGTTTGGCGGCACGCCGACCCCGGGCATGGCCGTTTATCCTCGGTTTCCATCGATGCGTCAACTACGGGGGGGCGGATCATCCGGCACGGCCGAGGGGATGCAGGCCTGGTCGTCGCCGCGGACCTGTGCTGCTCCGCCGTCGAGGTGTCGCAGCTTTATCATGCTTCCTAGATCGATGCCCTCCGCGCCACACGCCTCAGCCGGCTTGTCCTCGGCCATACGTTCCTCTGGAGCGACCTAGTCTGCTGTCTGGTAGGAATCACCACCGCGGCCTCGCTGGATGCCTGGATCTGCCGCTGGACTCACGCAAAAGGCTCATCAGTGCAAGCTCCGTCGCTGCTGCGTGTGGGGAGCACGGCGGATGAGGAGCAAAGTTGAGATACAGGGGGCCCCGTCGGCTCCGACACTGTTTCCACCGTGGGGCCCGATATCCCGTGTTGTACTTGATTGATCGCCGTCCGATCAGCGACAACACCGCCTCGCGGTGACTGGAGGCAAGGAGAGTGTTTGACAGTGGACCAGAAGCAGCCCGAAGTCCAAATCTACACCGACGGTGGCGCCGATCCCAATCCGGGGAGAGGCGGGTATGGCGTCGTGTTGATTTCCGGCACCCATCGCAAGGAGCTATCGGGTGGCTATCGCCTGACCACCAACAACCGAATGGAATTGCTCGCGGTCATCGCTGGCCTGGAGGCGCTGAAAAAGCCGAGCTGGGTCACCGTCTTCAGTGACTCTAGGTACATCGTCGATGCCATGTCCCGAGGTGCGGCCTTGCGTTGGCGGGGCAATGGCTGGATGCGAACTCAGAAAGCAAAGGCCAAGAACGCTGATCTCTGGGAGCGATTACTGACTGCCTCTGAAAGCCATGTCGTGACGTTCGAGTGGGTACCAGGGCATCGGGGGGTCGTCGAGAATGAACGCTGTGACCAACTCGCGGGCCTGGCAATGAAAGTCGCTGATCCGCCGGACGACACCGGCTACGTCCTCGCAGATACCGCCTGGGTTTCCTTGGCTGATCTACCACCGCGGCAGGTCCCGAGTCGTGCTCTCCCGCCCTCGGCCGGGGAGCCATGTCGCAAGTGCGACACGCCGCTGGTCAAACAGGCCTCAAAGCGGAAAAAACGCAAGCCAGGCCAACAGTTCTACTATGAGTGGTACCTGTACTGCCCGGGGTGCAAGTCGATGTACATGGTCGAAGCTGGAAAGCGGTCGTTGGTCGTTGACGATCCACTGCTGGACCGCCCCGGCTGATTCGCCCGATCAGTGGACCTGGCAAGCGGCGATGCATCAGCGGCCCGCGGAGACTGGCTGACGGAGCCGACAAGCCGCAGCTAGAGTGTCGATGGCGATGAATCAACCATCGACCGTCGCAATCGAAAACGGCGGCAGATGGATGGTGCCAAATAATACTCTGCGACGTAACCGCTGAATCCAGAGGCAAAAGGGGGCCCCAGGCGCTACTGACGTTTTATCAAGGCCAGGGCGCCGATCCGATCAGGCGTATCGAAATAGCCGACACACCTGGCCGGGCGACAAAGTGCGCCGCGGGCAATTGTTCAGGTCATTGCTGGGCTCTGATTACCGAAAACCGGAGGTAGGATCGATTGCTCTGAAATGCCGATGCACGGTTGGCATCGATCGATCACTGGACCTGACTTCGGTATCCGGGCATCGTCATCAAGCAGTTCGTCGACTACAGCAGCCGCACGATGCAATGCTGTTCCGCAGCGATAATCGATGCCTCGCACCAATCGACAAAAATTGCGGCTCCAGCGCCAGCTATCCGCTGGATTTCACCGGCCACGACGCTATCATACGGCCTGCACCAGAACTGGGGGGGCTGCAGCACACACCGTCTGGCATTGCAGTATTGACGCACGCATTTTAAAGACACGTAGCAATAACTGAATATCCTGAGCCGGCAATGAGTGATAATGCTGAGGCAGCGATGGCTGACGACCCTGAGAACATCGTCCTGATCCTTCATGGGATTCGGGATATGGCGGGCTGGCAGGGAGCCGTACGCAAAACTATTGAATCGATGTGCCCCGGTTTCAAGTGCCTTCCGGTACGGTACGGTTGGTTTGGCCCAGTTTCATTCATATCACCGCTTTCCCCAGGTGGCAAGGCTTATTCAAAGCTTCACAAGCAGTATCAGAGTATCAATTATGATTATCCCAATGCGAAAATTTCGATCATTGCACACAGCTTCGGTACGCATCTGGTAGGTCGCTTATTACGCGATAACCCAAATGCAAAATTTCACCGCATTATATTATGCGGCGGCGTGCTCTCACGGGAATTTGACTGGCGTGCATGCCGAGATCAGCTCGGTGCTCATGTGCCTCGGCAGGAAAGTGTGATACTTAACGAGTGCGGGAACAGTGATCCCTGGCCAATAATTGCAGAAAGCATTAACAGTCGGTATGGAGCTAGCGGTGCATACGGGTTTGAGGCCGAACATCGGATCACCGAGAGGCACTACGAAGGAGGGCATGATCTATTCTTTGATCGTGATCACGTAGAAAATTACTGGGTACCGTTTCTTTCGCACGGTGAACAGGGCCTGGGAGAGAACACTGCACGTATCAGGAACCCAAGGTTAATCGAGCGAGTGCTGCTTTCCGTGCCCGGCACGAAGCCCTTACTTCAATTATTTGTTGTTATCGCATGGGCGATATTGGCTTTGTGGTGGCTTTGGATGACGATAGCCGTTCTTGGAGCTATCGCTTGCGCCGCAGGCGTATGGCCCTGCACTGATCCATCGGCGCTCTGTCTTCAGCGTTTCGATCCAATTGACTACAATACTCCTGCAGACTTTAACTTTATAAATCCTTCGAACGATCCGCGATTTCCTGACCAGTTGGAGGTCGCCAATGCCACACCAGCCATTCCCGATGGACCCGTTGCATTCGAGTTTTCGAACGATTCAGATTTCGATTTGTGGCTACTGTTCTTCGATTGCTCCCATTTCTACTCTCAAGGAGGGACTCCATGGCTAGCCATCCCGGCTCCCGCTAATTCTAGCTCAGAGCAGCTGACAGCTCTTCAATCAAAAAGCGGATTGTATATTGTTTACGCATACCGTCCCGAACTGGGCGATCCAATTTGGTTGCGACGAGTCAACCTTAGAAATTCTAAACTTACAACCCTAGCGATCCGTTGCGAAGACTCGGGCCTTACCATCGATGTTCGTCCGTAGGAGTTTACAATGAAACTTTTTTCCACAATTCTTTTCGCAATGTTCCTCGGAAATATGGCATTTGCCGATCCACCCCAACTCAAGCTTATGAATCCGACAGAACGCGAGTATGACCTATTCTTTCGGCCTGAAAATTCCACTTCATTCCTGCGGCCTCCTCTTCGCTTGTCAAGTGGGGGATCTGCCAACTTGGTACTAGCGACACAAGGGAAGTATAGAACTGTACTGCGATCTTGGCCGTCAAGCCGACAGTATGTGGATAGCAATATTGGATGGATTGATTTCCGACGTGCTTACCTAGACAACCCTGCTATAAGCTTCAAGTTTGTCCCATACTCTGCTACAGAGACCCGCACGAGAATGCTTAACGTACAAAGGTACGTGTCTGAGACTCGAACCGGCGCCGATGGGGTGCAATACACGGTGCGGGTTCCGGTAATGTCTACCGTTGAGCAGACTTACACGGTCGAGGTACCGGCGGTAAAAGTCGTCATTTCGTCCCCTGGGAAGGAAGACGCGGATGCCTCCAAGTATATAAGTGATCGGCCTTAACGCTCGTTCTTAAGGATAGACGGCGAAAGTTTACCGGTAACTTACTCCTGGATCGCCTTGAGCAGGGCGTCGCGGGCGTCGGAGTAGAACTGGATGTCGACCTTGGTGGCCATGTCGTCGCTGAGGTCGAACAACTGGCGGCGGCAGGCGACGGGCAGCAGCAGCGCGGTGACGCCCGTCTCGACCGCGATCTCGGCGACGGTGACGGCGTTGTGCACCGGCTTGATCGAGCCGCCGAGGTTGATCTCGCCGACGATGATCAGGCCGACGATGATCAGGCCGCCGCGTGTGGTCTTTTTCAGCAGCGCCGTGCAGAGGGCGACCAGTGTGGCAATGCCGAGCCTAACTTAGAGGCGTCAAACGTCCGCAACTGGATTGTGAACTCGCGGTGCCTCAGGCATTGTGGTCAACGTGCGTTGGACAGCTCGAGCGGAGACGGTTCGTCATTGCTGACAAATAAGCGGAATGCGACTGCCTTGACTCATTGAATACTCATGAACGGAGTGTGGCAGAAACCGACAATTTTGTCTTGCTTCCACGAAACCTACCGCTACACTGAATTTTACGCCTCCATATGGCTTAACCGGACCCCGCCCACAAAGGAGCCTGCTATGTGGTTTCGAGCATTCTTTATCGTTATCGCGATTTGTGGCTACTGCGACGACACTCGCGGCCAATTCGAGCAGTCTGGCGCTCAGCCGGGAGGAGGCACGCCACCAGCAGGGCGAAATGATGGGCCTGCCCTCTCTTTCGAGGCGAGTGAAACCTACAGAGCAGTAGAGCAGGTTGGCGAGAATCAATATTCACTTAGAACCTACGCGGCACCGAACCCGACCAACGGCCCTCAGGAAACGTTTGTCTATAAAAACGCTGCGGGCACGTTTAAAATACCAGACATGACATCAGTGAATGGTGGCCGTGCAACCTACAGGTGGCACGACGGCAGCAGTCATGATGATGTACTTACCTATCTAGCTCATGGCTATGTCACAGAGCGCGAAGGACATCTCTTAGCACCCGGTACAAAAGTGTCCGTCTGGGCGTATCGTGCCCAAGATTCGAGAGGAAATCACTTCTTTATTTATTTTGGAACTGACGCGATTATCAATGCCCCTCAAGGCAGGCGTTACCCACTATACTACAGCTACGGAGCCCCTGGCCCCGCACCAACGTTCCGCTGGCTAACAGCCACTGGCACTACTCGGGACTAATGGTGGACGTATTCGCATTGCGGCGGTACCGCAACCTCAGTGCACGACCAATCACTCCTGAATCGCCTTGAGCAGGGCGTCGCGGGCGTCGGAGTAGAATTGGATGTCGATTCTGGTGGCCATGTCGTCGCTGAGGTCGAACAACTGACGGCGGCAGGCGACGGGCATTGGCAGCGCGGTGGCTCCCTTTTCGACGGCGATCTCGGCGACGGTGACGGCGTTGTGGACCGGCTCAATCGAACCGCCGAGGTTGATCTCGCCGACAATGATCAAGCCGCCGCGGGTCGTCTTCTTGAGCAATGCCGTGCACAGGGCGGTCAGCGTGGCAACGCCGAGCTTGGCGCCGGACTTGGACGCGTCGAAGGCTCGCAGCTGGACGGTAAGCCGGCGGCACCTGCACGTCCGGGTTGTGCCGCGCGGCAGAGCGAATCGCCTTGGTCAGGGCGTCAATCAATTGCATACGTAGTTCCAGTTACGCGACAAAGCTCGGTTTTGCACAAAAACCTTCCTCGTGTTTTTGTGCAGTCTTTTTGTTTTTTCGGGTCAGCAGGCGGCCGTAGCGGAGCTGAAGGGCTGGGGCGTGGCTGGCTCATCCGCTCGCGCTGAGTCGATTGATCCTGGCCTCTAGTTCGTGGAGGCTCTGCAGGACCTCCTTCCAATCGGGCGGAGTGGCGAAGAACATGGGCCGCATGTGGCGATAGTCCTCCCGCAGCTGCTTCTTGCCGTCCTTCGCTGGCACTAGGCGGAAGCTTCCCGGTTTTGCCAAGTCATATCGAGCCCACGACGAGCGATAAAACCGCTGCTTGAACGTGACGACGTCGTTGAGCATGCTCAGGTCGCTCAGCGCGTTGTCCACCACTGGGCTTTGCGCGAGCTGGTAGAGGTCGTAATAGTGCCGTGAATAGCCTGCAGGCATCGGCGTTGGGCGATGGGCCTGCTGGTGGAGGATTGTCGCCTTTTCCCAGAAGGTGCGTTCAGCGGTGATGGCGGTGACTTCGCACTCGGTCACGGCGAACAGTGAGGGGAACTCTTCTGCTGCGAATGAGCGGATAGAATACCTGGCCGATGGGACCCAGGACGCAAGCGGGCCGATTTCCAGCTTTACCTCGGGGCGCAGGGCATCGAGTCCAAATGCGGCAGGGTAGTGAATTTCAACTACCTGCGGATCATTGGCCGAAACCGCGGTACGAACCTCGGGGCAGATGCTCAGAAGCTCCGCGACCAGCGGTAGCAGGTGGTCAGCGATGTAGTCGGCGGCTCGGCTGTTGAACTCTTTATTTAGCCGATCCAGTTGCGTGTTGGATGGAATCTCCCGCCAAGGGTCGTCTCCCCCGGCGCCGTACCCGAGGAGTTCCCAGTTCAGGACGAGGTCGATGTCCTCCGAGAAACGATGGATCAGGTGATGGGCCTTCGACAGAGCGGTTCCGCCCTTGAAGACCAGCTTGTCGGTGAGCACCTTCGAACCGAAGAGTTTCATCAGTACCCAGCAAACCCAAAAATCCTTTTCCGCAATCGCCGGATGAAACCCGCGGTTTGCGCCGGTCTGCTGAAACAATTCCTGCCGTTGCTGGCGTGGAAAATTGGCGATCTTATCCAATTTCTTGCTCCCGGCAGATCTTCTTGATCGCTTCGTAGACCCACCCGGTCACCCGCTCGGTGTCCTTGAGCACCTTGTCGCGTCTGGCTGTGGGGAGCCAGTCTCGGACTGTTTTGATCACGCTCTCGGTGATGCGTTCTTCACCGAGCGACTTGAGGGCCTGGACGATGATGCCGCTCTCGTGATGCCTGAAGCCGATTTCTTTGAGTGCCACCTGCCGAAAAGCGATCGCCGTTTTCCCGACGCGATAGGTGCGGTCAGGTCCATCCGACAAAAATACGTACTGGCTGGGCACCTGGGTGGAGAGCCCGATCAGGTTCATTGCAGCGGCTCCGTCAGGCTGGATTCGCCAGCCGAACTTGCGGGCGAGAGCCTGAGCGACTTCATGAACGTCCGGGGCCAGCGGCTGCTGAAGAAGCTCGCTAAATCGCGGATAGTCGTAGACCCCTCGCATCACACGGCGAATCGTCCCTGCCTCGACGAGCCGATTCATCGCCATGTCCACTCGTCCAACGTCACGAAAGTCCACTGGAGAGAAGGCCCACCCCCTCCCATGTCCGTAAATCCTCGCAAGTACTTTTTTTTCAACGGATTGCGTGATCATTTTTCTGACAACTCTGTGGGGAAAATTACCCGTTTTTCCCCACAACATCAAGCCGAAAAGAAGCTTGGTCTAGTTGAGCAGCATCGGCGGGGAGACAGACTGACTGCGTCAGTCTGTCTCCCCGCCGATGCTGCTCAGTTGTGGGCATTGCCGTGGTAAATCCCTGCATCACCGGAGTGGGGTAGCTGTAACTCGGGTAACCTGCAGGACAAACGGTAATGCGGACTTCGTTACTGTGCAGCACTGGTGTTACTACGTGGTTCGCGCAATCCCTTTTTTTGACCTAAAACAGGCATCGAGCCATTGCAGGAAACGCTTTGCCCCTCTTGCGGATTGAGTAGTCGGTAACTCTTTCACTGGCTGCGGTTTGTGGTGGTCTGTTGACGGCGAACTTGTGGGAAATAAAGCCCTCTTTTGTCCACAGCGACTAAACAAAAAACCAGGTAGTGTACTTCGCGCCCGTAAACGTTCACATTGCCGAGTACGTTCAACACCTGCGTGACCGTGGTGTGCACTCGGACCGCGTCAATACAACGGCCTCTCGCTTGAACGAGTCCGCTACGGCTTGCGGCTTGCGGCTTTCGCCGACTTGCCGACCTGAGTTCTGACAAGCTCAATAGATGGCTGGTCGAGCAGGCCAATGACGTCGCCCGCCAGGCATCGGCTGCAGTTTGCAATGGGTACTGCGAAGTATGGGTCGCCTTTGGGCACTGGTGTACCGGCAAACGTGTCTCGGGCAAGAAGTCCCACATGAACGGCGACAAGGGGTTGCTGAACAATCCGCTTGAAGGGATTCGGCGACGGGATGCACGGCAAGATCGTCGTCGCGTCGCGCGGGCGATGACGGAGGATGAACTCGTCAAACTGATCGATGCTGCCAGGCAGCGTCCACTGATCGAGGCTCAGACAGTCCGAACCGGGCCAAACGCCGGTCAACTGCTGGCGAAGGTCTCGGACGAGCGAAAGGTGGCACTAGAGCGGCTCGGTCGCGAGCGAGCCTTGATCTACAAGACGTTCGTGCTCACGGGGCTGCGAGCGGACGAACTGCGGACACTGGCGGTCGCGGATCTGTCGCTGGGCGACCTTCCATTCATTCACCTCCGCCACGGCAATGAGAAGAGCCGCAAGGGTTCTACCATTCCGCTTCGTTCGGACTTGGCTGTGGAACTGCGTCAGTGGATTCAGGGCAGGGCCAGCAGTGAGCTGGTGTTCACTGTCCCTACCGGAATCCTGCGGATCATGGATCGCGACCTTGCACTGGCCAAAATCCCCAAGGTGGATTCCGACGGCTGCGTCGTCCACATTCACGCCCTGAGACATTCATTTGGTACGCACCTCTCGTTGGCAGGAGTCTCGCCGCGGGTCGCTCAGGCGGCAATGCGGCACAGCGACATCGCGTTGACGATGAACACTTACACGGACGCGCGGTTGTTGGATACGGCGGCAGCGGTTGAGTCGCTCAAGATCCTGACCGCTAAACCGGAAGGTCGACCGGATGTTAAATCGGGAAAGCGGAACCAGGAGCCGCGACGGTTGCCCCAACGGTTGCCCCAGAAGCTGACTATGAGGGGCAATTTGAGTCACTTACTGACAGTTTGGGCAAGGCTGACCTGGTGCGTGAGAACACGAAAAAACCCCGGCAAACACGTGGTTTTCCGGGGCTTTCATTAGTCGGGGCGACAGGATTTGAACCTGCGACCTCTGCGTCCCGAACGCAGCGCTCTACCAGGCTGAGCCACGCCCCGATGGGCCTGAAATTTGCACGCGGTGATCAACTGCCAACCGGTGCGGATCAGACTCGCGTATCTTCTTGAGCCGGCCGGCCGGCGTCAATGCCAGTTTGCTCGGATTTGTGGTCGTCGCTTACGGATAGACGCGGCTGAACGCTCGGTCCCGTCGGCAGATAGTTGTTCGCATTTTGAGACGACTGGGCCGGCTGGCAAGTTTTGGATTGTATTCCGGGCCCAGGCGAGTAGAACATAGTTGAATGCCGGATTGCCCATAGCTGGTGGAGGCGTCAACCGGCTCTTCACAGTGACATGGGGCTGTGCGACGCACGTTTGTTCCGCTGGTTGGTTGGGCATTTGGTTAGCGATTGCATTCTTTTATGACCGTTATCTGAGGCGTCACCATGGGCCGTAATCTGATCTTGCTGGTGCTCTGTGGTATTGCGACCTGGGCGACTTCAGCGGCGGCCCGTGACTGGACCGATGCTGGCGGGCGGGTGGTGGTCCGGGGCGAGGCGTTTGCCGTCAATCCGCATACCGTTGTCATCCAGCGGCCCAATGGTGAACTCATCGGAGTCCGCATCACCGACCTCTCGGCAGCCGATCAGGAGTTCCTCCGTCAGCATCAAGCGGAACTCACCCCCGAACCGCAGCCGGCACCGCAACCTAATCAGCCCAACATCCAGCCGGCGCCGCGGCCGGTGCCGGCAACACCACCGCCGGGCCAATTATGGACGAGCCGCGATGGGCACCAAATCCGGGGGCGCGCGATCGGGTTCAGCAAAGATCAGATCGCGATCGGTCGCGCCGGACGGCTGATCAACGTCAATGGTGTCGCTTACTCGAATCTCGACCCGGTCGCCAAATACGTGGTGCTGCAGGTCGTAGCGGAGCTCGATGATCCGACCGTCCGCACCGAGCGGGATCTCAACGAATGGGTGAGGAGCCAAGGTGGTCAGCCGCGGACCTTTCCAATTGAAGGGGTGGTGTTGAGTCTCGCCGATGGCAAGAAGGTCACCGTACCGTTCTTCTTGTTCTCGGACCAGGACCTGTCGGCCCTGCGACCGGGCTGGGAGCAGTGGAAGAGCGAGCAAGCGACCGAGACGGAGCGAGAGCGCGAAGATTTTTTGATGTCGGTCCAGGCGCAGCAATATCAGCTCGAACGCGAAAAGGCACGCCAAATCCAGATGATGCAGATGGAACTGCTCGCCTCGGCCACCGGCTTGACGACGGTCTGGGAAGTCTATTTGATGCCGGCCCCCGGCGTTTATGCTCGGCCGCTGTCGGTCGTCGTCAGCGCACGGACCAGTGCTCAGGCACAGCAGGTCGCCATGTCAAATTATCCCGGTTATGTTCCGGGACCAGCGCGTGCGTTGACGCCCTAGCCCCATTCCTTTGACTGCGTCTTATGTCGTCCGCTTCGGGACTTGCCGATTACACGCTCTCGTTGGCGGAACTATCGGACCAGCAACTGCGTTCGCGGATCGCGGCGATCGCGCTGTCGCATGCTGGTAGCGGGCCGACCAGTGCGAACCCGCCGCTGATCCGGGTCGAAGGTGCGGCAGGCCAAGACGGTGCGCTGATGGCCATTCAATCGCCGGTGCGATTGCACGTGATCGGCCCGCTCGGCGACTATGCGCTGAGCTATTGCAGCCGCTGTGATGTCCGCATCGATGGCAACGGGGGCAACGGCGTCGGGGAGTGCCTCGGCGGCGGATCGATCCGGTTCCGCGGGAACGTGGGCCATGGAGCGGGCGTGGCCATGCAGGCCGGCACGCTGGCGATCTATGGCTCAGCGGGCGATCGGTTTGGAGCGGCGATGCGCGGCGGCGAATTGTTTGCTCGCGGCGACGTGGGCACGGACGCCGGAGTGGGAATGTATGATGGCGTGATCGTCATCGGCGGCAATGCCGGTCATGGACTAGGTGAGCCGCGAGGCGATGGCGTGGTGTTTTTGCGTGGCCGTGCTCAGTCGCTAGCCGATGGAATGGTCGAGGTACCGCTGCGGAAGCGGGACGAGTTACGGCTCGGGGTGTTGCTGATCAATGCGTCGACGCGTGGGATGGCGAAGGAGTTTCGACGGGTGATACCGGAAGCAAGGTGGCAATGGGAACAAGCACAAATGACCGGAGAAACCAGACCGAATTGGCGCTGAATCCACGATCAGCCGGACTGGACGATTTTCGGCTGGTGTCGGCGCCGGTCGGCCGATTCGTGCGTGCACCGGCTCAGGTGGGCTTGCAAACACTGCTGCGCGCAACGGCGACCGCCAGCACGCCGCCAGCAAATACGCACGCCGACGCGCACGTGCCGCTGCCGTTTTTCTGGTACGACCCGCCGTGGTCCCAAGCGTCGCCGGATCGCTGCCGGTTGGTTGCCGACTTAGCCGGCCAACTTGGCCTTACGATCTCGGCACTCGAAAGCGACCTGGGGAGCGAACCGGGCGGATCGGCCGCAATCGGCTGGCCGCGTCTGGCACCGCACCGCTGCGACCGGGCCGGCTGGTCGCTGAGCGACGCGCAGCATGCGAAACTCATCGAAGTGAGGCTCGGGATGAACCGCGACGCCGCCGGCCGTTATGCGTACAGCGCCGCGCAGATGGATCGCTGGTATCCGAGCGGCGCCGAGGGCGAAGCGAATGAGGATCGCTCATGGATCCCACTGCTCTTTCCGCCGGAATGGGCGAGCTTGGCTCAAGTGACCAGCAAGATCGCCCAACTGCGGCGGCTCAGCCAGGCGGCGGTCTACGTCTCTTGCGACGAAACGGCTCTGGACGAAGTATTGCCGGTGGTCTGTACCGCGCGTGCCGACGGCGTGATTCTGCGGTTTCAAGACGACCCGGTGGCGCCACTGCAGCAGGCGGCAGCGATTCTGAGCACGCTCAGCGGACAGCACCAGCCGCGAATCTGGCTCGCTGGCGGAAAGTTGAGCGCGGAGAACGCGGTCAAATGTTTCGCTTTAGGAGCCGACGCGGTGGCGGTCGACTGGATGTGCAACCCCTGGCTGCTGAGCAACGCCCACGAGCAGTTGACCAGTGCTCAGCGGACCGCGATCAATCTCGGCGTGCATGTCGGGCAATCAGCGGAAGAGCGATTGAGAGCACAGGTTCAGCAAACGATCGAAAACTGGCGAAACGAGGTGAGCGGGCTTGCGCAGTCGCTGTTTGTGGCTGATGTGCAATCGCTCGGACCGCAGCATCTGCGGAGCGTGCGGCGATAGGTGGTTGATCGCTCCGCCGATCGAACCGCGGCTGCCGGTAGACGTGAGGCCGCGCGCTGACGCATCGGCGTTACCCATTGATCCCTCGCGCAGCGGTCGGCCACCCTGGGCGGATCCAGGTGTGCCCGAGCGAAGGGTTGTGGCTGGCTAGCGTCACAACCGATACATTGTCGCGCACATTGACAACGGTGCGGGAACGGTGTGGCGGACCAGCACGAGCCGTGCGGGCGGAAGTCCGAACAACCACCATTACAACAGGGGACAACGCCAAGATGGCAAGTACGATCGTCATTTTCGGTGCTTCAGGAGACTTGACGAGCAGAAAGCTGATTCCGGCGCTGTACAGTCTTCACAAGAAAAAACGCTTGCCAGCCGACACCAACATCGTCGGCGTCTCGCGGAGCAGCTACGAGCACGACCAGTGGCGGAACATGCTCCGCGAGTCGACCGAGGAGTTCGCTGGTGCGCTGTTCGACGGCGAGACCTGGGACAGCTTTGCGCAGCACGTCTATTACCAGGCCGGCGATATCGGCCAGCGCGAGCACTTCCATGCCTTGGCTAAGTTCCTGGAGACGGTCGAGCCGGAAGGTGGAGCCGACCGCGTGTATTACCTCTCCACGATGCCGCAACTGTATGCCGAAGCCATCGAGCAACTCGGGGCGACAGGCCTGGCTGACGACACGGCGGGCCAGCGGCGCGTGATCATCGAAAAGCCGTTCGGCACCGATCTGAAGTCCGCTCAAGAACTCAATGCCAAGGTGCACCGAGTTTTTCATGAGGACCAGATCTTCCGCATCGACCACTACTTGGGCAAAGAAACCGTCCAGAACCTGTTTGCGATGCGGTTTGCCAACAGCATCTTCGAACCGCTGTGGAATCGCAACTACATCGACCATGTGCAGATCACGGTGGCCGAGGAGATGACGATCGGCAGTCGCGCCGGCTACTACGATTCAGCCGGCATTTTGCGGGATATGTTTCAAAATCATATCCTGCAACTGCTGATGCTCACGGCGATGGAGCCGCCCCCGCGGTTTGACGCGGCGATGGTCCGCGACGAGAAGGTCAAGGTGCTGCACAGCGTGCGGCCGATGACCGGTGGCGACTTTGCCGCGCAAACATTTCGTGGTCGGTATGCGGGATACCTCAAGGAACCCGGTGTCCCGAAAGACAGCCAGACCGAGACGTTCGCGATTTTGAAGATGTATGTCGATAATTGGCGCTGGAAGAACGTGCCGTTCTATCTCCGCAGTGGCAAGGCGATGTCTTGTCGCTCGTCACAGATCGTGATCCAGTTCAAATCGCCGCCGCACCTGCTGTTCGGAACCAAGGTCCGGGACTTTGACGCCAACCGCCTGGTGATTCAGGTCCAGCCGGCGGAAGGCATCCAGTTGCACATTCAGTCGAAGGTGCCCGACACCGACATGAAGACCCGCACCTCGACGCTCGACTTCCGCTTCGGCGGACCCGAGGCCGGCGGCATGCCCGACGGCTATCAGCGACTGTTGCTCGACGCGATGAACGGCGATGCGAGTCTGTTCGCCCGCAGCGACGAGGTCGAGCTTTCCTGGGGTATCATCGATCCGATCCTCGCGGCCTGGCGGAGTCCCGCCGCCCCGAAACTGCTCGACTACCAACCCGGGATGTGGGGACCGGCGGAGTCGGCACAGTGGATGCGCAAGCAGAAACGCGAGTGGTTCGACGTCTGTCCCGTGATCGAGTAGGTCGCTTAGCGCCTGCCGCTGTTGCCGGTCATATAGGCTTTCCAGCGGTCGATGTAGGTCGCCGGCTCCATGCCGAAGGTCGCTGAGAAAGCGGCATCGAAACTCGGCGCCTTGTCCAGTGATCGAAGCAGTGCGTCGTATTGGCGGCGCTGATTGCGGCCGAGCATCGTGTTGGCGATGGCATAGCCGATCAGGTCCGTCTGCTCGGGCGGCAAGCCATCCTTCACCAGTTGCTGGCCATCTTTAAGCGTCGCCACGGCTGCTGGCATACCCTGATTCCAGGCCGCGACGCTATCCAGTTCGCGAGCCGCCAATTTGGCCGCGGCCGCACGGCCCACGCCTTCGGCAAACCATCGGGGGACATCGCTGCGGCGAGCGGCAACAGCCAAGCTTGCCATGGGGCCGATCAGCCGCGCTTCCACCGCCGCATCGCTATCGGACGCTGTGGCTAACACCGCGATATAAGTTTCCGGCCCTTCATGTTTCCAGTGACTTTGCCAGTCGGCCGGAATACTGCGACGCTCGACCATCTTGGCGAACTCGCTGTAGGTGTACCGGCGGGCAAATGCGAAAATCGTCACTCGGCCGCGGATGACGGCCGGGTCGGCAAACGGCTTGATCTTGGCCAAGGCCTTGCCGGCTACCTTCGAAACCGTCTGCGCCATTTGCGGTGAAACGTCGCCGATGACGAAGAATCGATCGGTGGTTTGTTCGGTCAGATTGTCCGCAGCGGTTCCAAGGAGTTGCAGATGTTTGCGAGCCGCTTCCACACGACGCTCGCTCAGTTGATCGTCGCTCGCCGAACTGGCCCACGCCAGCGACGCCAGCGCTTCCAGCGGTTGTTCAGCCGTTTCGCCATCAAATTTGGCACCTTCTTCGATCCAGGTGCTGATCAAACCGATCTGCTCATCGCTCAGCGGCGGACGGCCACCGGCGGGCATCCGCTGGCCTTCTTCGCCCTTGAGCTTCCGCACCAGTAAGCTGGCCGCTGCCGTGGGCGAGATCATCTCGCCGCTGTCGCCGCCGCGCATCAGCATCGCGAACGTGTCCATCCGCAACCCGCCGCGCGTCTGCATCGCATCGATGTGACAGCCGTTACAGTTATTCAGCAAGATCGGTGCGATATCGTTGGCGAAGCTGACCGTCTCGCTGCCAGTCGCCGCGCGGGCCGACGAATTGGGAGGCGTCTGCGGCATCATACCCGTGGCCGGAACACTAGCGGCCATCGCGGTCAGCGGAATGAGCGGCGAGGGAGCGTCGTAGTTTGCTCCTGCCAGCACCCAATTCTTGAGCAACTGCAACTGGGCGGGCGGAACCTTGCCGCCACCACGCGGCATATCGCCGGTTTCGATCGTCTCAATCAGCCGGCTAGCCACGACATCGCCAGGGAAAATCACTTGCCCTGCGGGTGGTCCTTTAGCCAGCAACGCGAACGTGGCCATGTTGAAGTCGCCGCGTGAGTCGCTGATATGGCAGCGACCGCAGTGCTGAACGAGAATCGGGGCCACCTCACGCACAAAACTCGGCCCCGCTGGTGCAGGCCCCGGTGCTGGCGGCCGGCGGCGACTACGGGGCCGAGCCTCCGACTGAGCAGCCGCGGGTTTTGAGGCCTCAAGTTTTGAGGTCTCAGGTGCAATAGACGCCGGGGAACTCGCCGCGTTTGCCGCCGGCTGTTTTACAGTGGATGATCTCGGCCGCTGTGGCTGCTCAAACGGTCGGACCATCACCCCTTCGAGTTCCAGCCGGACGTGAATATCGATGATGTGAGGGAAGGCGCGCGACAGCCGATCGAATACTTCGGCGTCCGCTGTGGCGATGAGCGCATCAATCGCATCCAAGGCGGCTTCGAGCCGTTCGCCGGAAGCCTGATAGTCGTCGGCTTGGTACCTAGCATCCGCTTCGCGCAGCAGCGATCCGATCGCCGCGACGCTCTTTTTTTGATCTGTTGTCAGCTCGGCCTGCGCGGGTTCCATCGCGAAGGCAAAAACGAGCGCGATGCCGAGTAACCAAGACGAGCGGTGGACGAGATGCATCAGGACGATCCGAAACAAGCGTGATAGCAACTGCTGGACATTCTAACCAACAACGCACACGCAAGCCGCTTGAACCCGCGATGACGACCGCGAGACGCTTTTCCTGAAGGTAAACTGCCTCCCGTTGATTCACCGCTACCAACGCCCATTCATCAACTCGCCATCGGCTCGATTGCCCAACTGGCGAAATAGGTCCGGATCAATCGTCATCGACAGGAAACGGACCGAGCCATCAGCGATGGCGAAATTGGCCCCTCCGGGGTGCGGGCTACCAAATCCGCCCACCCCTAATCCCTCCTGAACGCTGGCCGGCTGCGGTTCCGCCTCCCGCCGTTGATTGATTCGATCCCAGCCATCATTCAGGCTGCTCGTGTTTCGCAATGTCGCTCGCGTGCCGGATGCCCAGCCTAACTCGGCAAGCGTCGGCAGCAGTTCTCCCAAGAGGACGGTGTTCGAACTGCCATCGAGGATGTCGCTGTACCGCACCTGGCTGTTGAGGAACAACAAGCCGTTGTTGTCGCTGTCAATCGGCGCTTCCCGGTCATGATGGCAGCCGGCATAGCTGCTCGGGGCAGCGGCGTTAGGGTTATTCGTAAACGGAAATGATGGACATAACAAGGTTGAGATGCGAGTGTTCCTCAGTTCTCGGTTTGCGGGCGCGTAGACGCCCGCGTCGATATCAAAACGGGAATAAACCATCTGCTGCTCAAGGTACGGCAGTAGCTGCACCGTCCAACTCACATGCTGCCCGATCTCTTCGTTGCGAATCGGCCCATCAGGATTGAGCACGCCTGCCGGCAGGTGTTCATGGCTGAACTCAAAATTATGAGCCGCTAGATTGAGCTGCACCAGGTTGTTGAGGCACGATGTGCGGCGAGCGGCCTCACGAGCTGCTTGCACGGCCGGCAGTAACAGACCGACGAGTACGCCGATGATGGCGATGACAACCAACAGCTCCACGAGCGTGAAGGCGTATCGCTGGTGCTTGTACATGTTGGGTGAATGAATGCGAATGCTCATGAAACTCTACTCCGATTGAGAAGCTTCCGTTTGATCGGCTGTGGGATATAGAAACGAGTGGGAACGTTGTGTCCGAAACGCAAGCGACTCACTTTGATCGAGCCTGGCTTGTACAGTAACCTTCCGACGAGTCGGATCGTCGTCCGACGGCGTCACGGTGATCTCGACCGCAACCGATTTAAACCTTGGCAGTGCCGCGGCGGGTTGCCAGGTCTCACCGGCGTAGTCGTCTCGGGAATTCAGATGTGCGACCGCGCGGCGAATACCTGCATCGAGCAAGTATTCGGTCTGGCGCAGTTGCCACTGCATGCGGCCTTGGCGGCGGGCGATCAGCGACTGCTGCACCGTGCTTACCACCAGGACCGTCGCGACCGACAGACACACCAACGCACAGATCAACACCACGCCGCGGCGTTGCCGCAAACAAACAGCAGCGCAGCGAGTCTCTGCTCGTCGCATGAATAAATCGTAGGTGCTCATGGCATCACTCCTGAGGCCGCCGTTCGAGAAGATTAGCCACTGCCCCGACCACCGCTTCGACGCGCAGTGATTTCAATCGAGCAGAGTCATAGATATCCTCTGCAGAGCTGCATTCCTTAGACTGGGACATTGCCGCGATACCGCCACGTGAAAGCACAATTGCCGCTCGTTGGGGCTGCACCAAGATCTCGAAGCGAACTCCACCGCCTCTTTGCAAGGTATAATTCTCTTGGCCGACCTGGCTGTTACCGTCACCCATTGATGAATCGACGGCGGTACGGATACAGGTTTCCGCCTCGGCGCGATAGATGATCTCGCCTTGCTGTGGAATTGAGATTCGGATCTGGTTGTCTGTGTCAACGACGACCTGATCAGCCAGACGAACGTCGTCGCGAAACTGGCTGGCCAGTCGCGACATCGCCCGGTGTTCATCAGCCCCGCGGCGGGCGACCGCCGTCAGGTGCATGGATTGGTGAACCAAACCTACGGCCAAAACCATGAGTGCGCTGCCGGCGCCCATCGTGATCAACAGTTCGGTCAGCGTGAAACCTTTGCGGTCACTCATCAGACTGGTTCCTGTGGGGCATCGCTATTTGAACTTGAAGCACCGAACCAACCGACCAAGGTGAGTGGTTTGGCAGGGAAAAACCGATTCCAATTGATTTGCAATGTGATTCGTTGTCCTGCATGATCCTTCAGCGATTGCGAGGTGATCGTCACTCCTGGCAAACGCTCGACAGCAAACGCCGATGGCTCCAATTGGGCGATCGCGTCACGGCGTTGTTCTGGTGGCAAAGCTACCAAACGTTCAAGTTGATTGGATAACTCTTCCAGAGCAACTTGCTCATGACGTGTCTGTTGCCACATGCGGCCGCTAGCAATACTTAGTTTGCCAATGATCGCCAAGCCGCTGATGACCAGCATGGCAGCCACCATCAGTTCCACCAACGTGATACCGGATCGGGACTTCATCAATCTTCCTCTGTTATGTCAGCGTGTATACGAGGAAGGTCAGGTATTGGTAAGCTGCGATGCTGAGTACCAATACGACTGCAGCAATACTGAGCACAGTCAGCACCTGAAGCATTTTTGCAGTCGCTTCCGCGAAGGTAGTCGCTTGTTGTCGTTTGCGGCTGGCTAAACGCCGCATCAGCCACGCCTGCGAATCTGGTGAAGACGATGCTGCCAGTGCCTGTGACTCGTCCGCGGACAGCAAATTCGACTCCAGAAAGCTGTCCCACACATTGGCCCCTTGTTCGACCTCATTGCGCACAAACAGCAGGCGTAGGCGGAGATTTTTGTCGAAGTGATAACGTGCCAGCGTTGACAACGCTCCACCCAGAGGTCGCCCGGCAACAACGGACTGAGCGAGAAGTTCGAGCAGTTCAGCTACTCGTTGCTTCCGCACCCAGTGCAGTCGGCTGTCTGCAAATCGCCGCCGCAGACGCCCGCCCGCAGGCGCTGTCCAGATCAAAGCGCAAACGCCGAGGATGACCAAGGGTACGAGGAATATCAGAAAGCCAACATATTGGTAGCCCCAGGCTACAATGCGGTAGAACCGTGGCGGATCACCTAGGCCCAGCTCGGTTACAATCCGATCGAGAGTTAGATAGACGTAAAGAATGAGAAAGGTAATGATCCCTATCAGGACGAGCAGCATGGCACCGAAGTAGTACGCTGCATTTCGTAAATCACGATCAGCGGCACAATCGTTCTGCTTGCCTTCACGAATTAAGTCTTGATAGGTTGTGTGCAGGGTGCCGGACTGAGTGCCAAACCGGATTGCCAGCACTTGATGGTCGCTGAGTACGCCCGGCGTTTGCTCCAACGCGGTTACGACTGACAGGCCGCCGTTGAGCCTCCGTGCCAACCGTAGCAAGAGTCGCCGATTCGATCCGCGATGCTCGTCTGCCAAATTAGCTACCAATCTGGCCATGTCTAACCGTTGGTCGTGCGCCACGGCGAGGAGTCGCAGCAGCGAGCGGCGCATCAGCTTGCGAGAGTCGCGCGGCCAGACGGTCGAGATCCGCCAGCGGTTTGGCCGCAGGGCAGCCATGGTTCCCAGCATCAGGACAGCCCTGTAATGAGTTGGATCAGTGGCAAGAACAGCGAAAGTGCAGCGAAGCCGACCGAGCCGATCACCCCGGCCACGGCAAAAATTCCAACCAACGTTGCGTCGCTCTCACTTCGTTCCTCAGCCCGTTCCACATAGATCTCCGCTAGCGTCTGTAGCAGATGGCAGTTGAGTGTTTGCCCGGCTTCACGGTCTTCAAACAACGCTTGTACCAGGTTGGCAGGGAACAACTGCGCGGCAGCGCTCGCCCCTAGCAATGGATCGCCTTGCGCTGCACGATCAGCCAACCGTTCCGCTGCGGTTGCAAAGCGAGTGTGCCCGCAACGGGAGCCGGCCCACCGGAGTGCATCTGCGACCGGTGCGCCCGCTGCGCTCGCTTCCGTCAGCCCGCGGCAGAAGCGTGACATGGCCAGTAGCTCTGACGCGTTTCCTCGCTGGCGAAGACTGGCCGCAAACGACAAATCTTCGCGCCGCACCTGCTGACGCGCGACTAACCACACTGTCATCACAACAATGAGAAACAAGCAGACCCATAGCCAACCGCCACCGGCTAGAAAATGAGAAAGCCCTATTAGAATCCGCGTCGGCAAAGGCAGGTTGAGTCCAAAGGAAGTAAACAGCGCACTGAAAGTAGGCACGACCATGATGCTCAGCCCCGCTAAGACAATCCATGCAAATGCGAGTAGGATCAAAGGGTAGATCAGTCCAAAGGCGAAACCGTGACGGTGCGGGCGGACCGGTAGTATGGCGTCTGCTACCGCCATGAGAAACCCGCTAGCGGATGCAGCGACGCTTTCCGGCGCACCTTCCCGCTGCACCTGAGGTTCTGTTTGCAATGGCAACCAGGCAAAGTCTGGTGATGTCAGGTGGTTGGCAAACGCCATCCTTTGGGATTGGGAACCTGGCTGTGCATCGGCTTGCAGCGCGTCAAGCAATTGGCGCAAGCGCTGTCGCTCTGCATGCGAGACCGGCTCTTGCATCAGTGCGGCGAGTGCACCCGCTGCTACCTCTCGGTTTTCTATCAACCAGGTGATCTCGGTGGGCACGATTTCAGGCATCTCAACAGTAGGCAATAAGGTCTAGGTGGCCGGACACAGATGATTTGTCGTAGGTGATATCAATCAGCACGCTACCTGGCGGATGTGCGAAACCTCCTCATGAAACAAACTTGTGTCCACGTGCTTGCTTCTAAGTGGCCGGACACAAGTAGCTTGTCATAAATGACTTCATTCAGCACGATTCCGACCGAGTGGAAAGAATCAGTTCATGGAACAAACTTGTGTCCGGGTGCTTAAAAGCTTTGTGGCGCGGCCACATCTTTCAATAATCCAATGACTGGCAAGAATACTCCCATCCCATACATAAGCACAGCTAGTCCACATAGACCGGCCGCAGCGATCATTGGGATGTAACGCACCCACTGCGCCAGTTGTCGATCGGCGATGGCGCGATAGACATCCGCGACGGCTCTCAGGCGGCTGGCGACAGGTTCGTCGCCCCGTTGCTCGTGCACAGCCCAGTTGATCAGTGGCGGCAAGACGAGGTTTTGCGGGGTGTCCGTCGATTGAGCGTCTGCCGTCTTGGGGACAGAGCCATCGTGGGCCGCGGCATCCGCACCAGGCGACACGTTGCCGCTCAGGGCTGTCGCCAAGCGAATCCCATCAGCGAGTGGCAAGTCGTGTTGCAGCCAGTTTGCTAAGTAATCGGCGAATCGAGCGCGATTGACCATCAACTGGCGGCGGCGAATCATCGGCAAGTAGGCTGCCCAGCGTCTGGCCCAATCGTGGCTGTGCCGATACCATAACCATGCACTGCTCACTAAAGCCGCCGTTGCTGCCGTTGCCCAAATCGGTACCCCTTCCCGCGCGGCGGCCAGAAACCGTGCCGCTGCCGTCGGTGTTTGATTGAGCTGCCTATAAATTGCATCCACCTTGGGTGAGAGCCAGAGTGATGCCACGAACATTCCAATGGTGGCCATCACCAGTGTCACCAAGGTCTGCAGCAGGCTCAGCGCAATGCTGCGATCCCACCTGAGGTCAAGGGGTTCGGCCTCCGTCGCCGCATCCAGCACCATGGCCGGAGTATCGATCGTCAGCCAAGCCTGAGCCACCGCTCGATAGCGTTCCGGCAGGCGCTCATCCTGCTGAATTGCTTGCTGGAGCGTTTGACCGAGACTGACACGAACACGCAACGACGCTCGGATGTCATCCAGGGCCGAATTCAATTGCTGCTCATCGCCGACGATGCCAAGCTTAACCGGGATACCGGCGGCGGCGAGCGATTTCAGTTCATGATGAAAGTGGTCGATCGGTTGGAGCTGCGAATCGGGCATCAGCAGGCGCTCAACGGTTATCTGATGAACAGGGCTACAGAAGGCTTACAGTCAAATTCGCTGCGGTGCGTGTGCTAATAGTTCGGAACAACCGGACGTTAGGTCGTTTCGGCTGCTTGCATCGTTCCGAAGCACAGGTTCTCGACTGCTTAGATACCGTAGTGATGCGCCGGCATAGAAAAATTATCTAATCGTTTTGTCGCTTTGGCGTCGGTGCGGCGTCACGGTGCCTTCGGGAAGCCGCTCCGCCAGCTCTCTTCGCCACTGGTCAACGATGTCGGCCAGCGCCCAATCATGGGTCTGGCCCGAAGCCGCGGCGTGCGCTTCGACCAGTTCGTCTAACCGCTCGCCGCGGGGCATCGCAGCAGAATCAGCGCTGGCCTGCAAGTGATTCGATACCGAGACGCCGGTCATGACGCCCAGCGCTGCGGCGACCATCATGACGGCCAAGCGGTAGCGTGTGTGGCGTCGGCCGACACGCTCCCGCGCCGCTTCGAGCACTCGTGGTCGCAAGTCATCCGAAGGCCAAACGTAGCGTCCGGCCGACATGATCAGCGCTTCGGTCTCGGCGAAGCGATCATCCGTATGCGGCCCGTCATCGCAACCGGGCAAACCATCCTTCCCGCAGCGGTGCTCACGTGCCATGGTTGGTCTCCGCTGCGGACCTACTTGGGCCAATGGGTGACTGAGGGTCGAGCGATTCACCTACCAAATTGAGGTTATAAGCCAGCTTTTCGATCGCGTAGCGGTACCGGCTAGCGGCAGTCGACGGCGCGATGTCGAGCACCTCAGCGATTTGTGCGAACGTCAAGGATTCCCAAACCTTCAACACGACGACTTCGCTTTGCTCTGTCGGCAGGGTGCGCAGCGCCATCCAGACCGCCCGGTAGGTCTCCTCCCGTTCCACTTCGTCGACCGTACGCCGCGTCAGTAGGTCCGCGAGATTGTGTGCGAATGACCAACGCTTTCGCTTCCGCAAAATCACCAGTGATTCGTTGCGGACCATCGACAGCAGGTAAGGCCACGGCTTGTCGCACCGACTGAGCCGTTGCGGATGGTCTGCAACTCGCACCAACGCGGCCTGGACGGCGTCCTCCGCGTCGTGCTGATTGTGCGTGATCGTCACCGCCAGCCGCAGCAGCCGCTGGGCCGTCAGGTCGTACAGTCCCGACAACGCCGCGACACCGCTCTGGGCGATGTGGTCAGCACAGTCGCGAACTCGCTGGGAGAAAGGGTCCGGTGCGTTCATCTTCAGGACAGGATGCGCCGAGCGCCGCCATTTGTCTAACAAAATCGAAAAAGAGGCGGTTTCTTCCTGCAGCTACGGGGATCTCCCTAGCGGATTGTGAGCCATAATTCAGCAGCCGCGTGCGGAACTCGGCGACCAAGTCAGCTTCAACACTCAATTTAGGTTCGGAGCGTTAATGTCGAACGGACGGCCAGACTGGACCTATCGCAGCATCATCGTGTTGATCGCGGCGGTGGCGGTCTGGCTGCTGTCAATGCCGTTTTGTCCTTTCATTCAGCGGACCGCGCTCCAGCGCTTCCACCTTCAGACCGATTGGTTCGCCGCCTGGGCGATGCAAGCGCCGGTGCCCGCGATGTACAGCTTTCACAATCGTTATCGGATCGAATCTCAGCCCTGGGACGCAACCTTCTTTGAACGCCCGGTCACCGGTTCCATCAACCATTTCCCGGTTCGTCTGTACACCTTTGCCGAGACTCGGCCGTTGCTGCTGCCGCAGACGAACCGCCGGATGTTGACGCTTCAGTCGAGATACCGCGGCCAGACGCTGACCACCCGCTGGACAGTAATCGAACTCAAGGACGGCGGCTACGAGCTGGTTGATGAGGAGCTAACCGAGTGAACGCTCGCAGCCGTACCTTGCTCGCCTTTCGAGTCGTCCAGGCGGCCACCTTGGCTGCACTGCTATGGAAAGTCGCATTCTTCGTCGATGCAGCAAAACTCTATTATGAAATGCCGCTGCGGCAGCCGTTCTTTCCCGCATTCTTTCAGTCGGCTTTGACATTCGCCAGCGGGTATATGGCGGCGGTCCTTGGTATCGGTCTGATGCTGATCGCACATGGCCCTAGGCTGCGGCAAGTGATCAGTTGGCTGACCTTGATTGCGCTATCGGGATTGTGCTTGCACCAAGGAGCTTATAACGATGCGACATTCACCACGGCATGGTGGACAACGCTCTGGTCTGCCTGGTTTGCCGGGCGCATGCGCATTGACGACGAATCGCTCTTGTACCGCGGCACGCGGCTTGCTCAGGCGATTCTGACAATGATCTTGCTCGGCGGCGCGGTGGGGAAATGGACTGCCGAATATTGGTCCGGACAAGTGTTTTATGAGATTTACTTTATCGAGCGCGACTTCTGGTTGTTCAATCTGCTGCGCGCAAGATTTGAGCCCGACAGGCTGGGGGAAATCGCGACTTGGTATGCTCGCGGTGTGATCGGGGTTGAATCGGTCTGCGGGCTGACGTTGTGGGCGCTACCACGACGCGTCGCCGCAGTCATTTCGCTCATGGTGCTCCCCTCGATCGCGATTTTTTCGAGCTTTTATCTGTTCTCGGTGGTGCTGAGCTTGATGGGCCTCGCAGCGGTGGGCCTGTTGGTGCCGGCCGATGTACGAGCAAACGCAAAGAATGAAGCTCGTGAGAATTTAACTCCGACGCGTTGCGACTAATTTATTCTATTTGAATATTATGCCCTGGACCGCCTAAGTAACTCTGGATGATTCTTTCGGTCAAATCGGGTGCCGCTGTGCGGCTCGTGGGAAGCGGACGCTAACGCGTGCCGGCTGATAGAAATTTGCCGAATATTATGTCCTGTGTGGCTTAAGATTGCCCTTGCATCATCGCGGCATCAAATTCATGTAATACTTTTTGATAGATGGGCCCGGGGCGACCGTCCGCGATCGACACTCCATCAACACGACCAGCAAACCACAGACCGCCATCGGTCCCCATCAGCCAAACTTCATCGGCCTGACGCAGGTCCGCTGGGAACAGCGTCGCGTGCGACCACGTGAGGCCCAACTGCTCGGTGACTCGCTGAACGACTTGCTGTGTGATTCCGGGCAGGACCTGTGCTGACGGCGGCGAAACAATGCCTCCATCACGACCGATCGCCAAGTTGGCGACCGACGTTTCCGTCACTGATCCATCCGCATCGAGCAGCGCGCCGACGGCGCCCGGATCAATTTGCCTCGCTGCGCGATCAGCGAGGTAGTAGTGCAACCGGCAGCGGACTTTGATATCCCGTGGCCAAGATTTTTCGGAAGGCTGTTGAATGTCGGTGATGATCAGCGGCTGGCCAGCGTCGCGGTGATGCTGGATCTTCGCGTGATTGAGCGGATTGAGGTGGAGGATTTCGGTTGCCGCCGCACCATCAAGCGGAGCGCAGCCGGGGGTGGCGAGCAGCGTGATTCCAAAGTCGCCTTGCTGGCGGCACCAGGCACCATTCCGGCTGATAAGCTCAGCGATCCGCGCGGCGATCGCCTGTTGATCAACAAGCAGCGGGATGGCGAGGTGATCGAGTGTCCGCCGCCAGCGAATGATGTGCTGGGGCAAACTGGCCGGCCGGCCGCCATAGGTGCGCAGTCTCTCAACGGCGATCACGCTTTGGCGAAAGCCATAATCATCAACGGAGACCGACAGTTCATCCGCACTGACCCAATGCTGTTCATCATCGCTTTGGGAATGGTCGGAGGCGAGCGAACCCGGTGTAGGGCGAGCAGCGGACAGCCAGGCGACCGATGGTTTAGAGTATTTCATATAACCGAGCGGAGGACAAAAACGAAGCTGCAACAGCGAGCCACCGTGGCGGGCCGCTCAATGAAGGCCTTACGGCTCCTCAGGTACATGGGTTGGAGTGAGTTGGACGGAGTCGGCATTTTTCTGAATCAGTTGAGCGATTGCCAGACCAGCACGACAACACTGCGTGTAGTACTCGACTTCGCTATGACGGATCCCCAAAAACGGAGCGCAGTTGCGAGCGACTATCGGAACAGGACTGCCATCAAAACTCGGTGCGAGTTGCTGCGGACCGGAAAAGCCAAGTGCGCGGCCGCGGGTGGGCAGGTCGATCAGCCAGAAGCGTTTGAGAATTGCATCGCGGGGATTATAGAAGACTGCCAACTCATGAATGTTCTGGGAAGCGAGGCCGTGATACCTACCGTTTTGCAGTGAATCTTCTTCCACCGCCGGAGCGACCAACGCGACCTTAATGTCAGCGCCACGCAGGGAGTGGCCCGGCAACTGCCGGCCGCTGACGTTCCCGCCGGCGAGTGCATGCAGCGCCCCGGTCGCTACACGGGCACCGAAACTATAACCGATCAACGTCACCGGTACATCCCGAGCGACGACTTCGCGCAGCAGCCAGGCTAAGTACAGCCCTTGAGCTTCGGTCCGAGCAGCCTTGACTCGTCCATCCCGCAGCGGCAACCCGGTGCGCTCGCTCGGCCAGCTAAAAATCGCGAAATCGATCGGCTGTCCGCCCATGTGTGCCCGGAGCTGATGATGGACAAATCGCCCGCGGTCACGTGCTTGCCAGTGCGTCATCCGGTTGCCGTGGATATGAATCACGAGCGGCCGCTCCGGCGTGAGCTGCGCTAAGAATGAATCAAGTGAATCGGGGTGCCGATTGCCACAGCGATCGAGGCGACCGACGTGGAAGTGCGGACGATTAAGTTCCGCTCGACACACCTCAGCACTCAGATGACGTGTGCTGATCAACCAGGAACGGTCGGCCGATGCAGCAACGTCGGAGGCACCGATCCGCGGCGTCATGCCGCTGAGGGCGGGGGGCAGCGTTTCGGGCGGCCATACACTGACCCGTCCACTCCTATAGATATCGGCTGCTTGGAGAGGCACTCCAAACAGGATCGTAACGATCATAACGGTGATGAGACGTAGTGGTGCCATGACACTATGGAGTCGTAGAAAGAGCATGTTGCGAGTAATCAACAAATTGTTGCACAAAAAACTCAACCCTTGCTTGCATCACGTTCAGGGCGTCCTAGATTTGTGCGGCTCGGTGTACGAGTTGTACGATGACGCTCGCTTTGCACATGAAGGGAAATATAATGAACATGCGGCTTGTCGCGGTGGTAGCGACGGTAATGATGCTCGCCACTTCCAGTGGCTGTTCGGGAATGCGAAACTTCTTATTTGGTCGCGGTGCCGCCTGCTCGGCCGGCCATGCTGCTGGGCCGGTCTATGCGCCGCCGGCAATCGAGCGCGGCTGCGGTTACGAGCCGGGCTGTGGTTATGAACCCGGCTGCGGCTACGAGCCGGGTTGTGGCTACGAGCCGGCGCCGCACCCGCGTCCGCTGGCCGGCCTGCGCGGCGGCTGCGGCTTGCTGCGCGGTCGGGCGACCTGCGGTGGCAGCCCACTGTGCAACTGCGGTGCCGGTGCCGCTCGGCCGTTTTTGCCAGGGCAGTATGGTGCCTACTCAGGAGGACACGACCCGTACCGCCAAGGCGGGGTGGTCGGCTCGGAAATCATTGGCGACCCGTACAGCGGCTACCCGAGCAACGTCTATCCTGGAACGGTCTATCCCGGCGTGGTGTACCCGGGCGGGACGATCATCAACGACAATTTTGACGCACGCAGCAACGGCGTGATCAGAACGGAACCGGCGCCGAGCCCATCCGCTCAATAATCATCGACATGGTGGAACCTAACACCCATCGGCGGAATCTACCCATTGGGTGGCCCACGGTGATGACCGCAGCCGATGTGAATGTGAACCGAGCGGTCGTTGCAGGTACAATGAGCGAGCGGAGGCACGCGGTCGGCAGAAGTGATCCTTCCGCCGGTTGCGCGGTGGTGTGCACCAAGCTGCAACAACCTCTGCGGATACGCTCTCACTCCCGCTCGTTCTTCGATTGTTGGTAAATCTGTGATGAACAGTGATCTTACTGGCTTAGGAATCTCCTGGTCACCCACCCTCCCTCGCCGGCGAGTCTTGGTCGCCGGGCTGGCTACTTTGGCGGCAACCGTCACCTGTGGGAGTCGCGGGGCGAGTGCTGACGAGGCCCTCGATGGTACGGATGAAGCGGGGAATGAATCCGCCGCGACCGGAGCGCAGTGGCGGCTGAGCTATGACAGTCCCAAGACTGAGCGTTGGCGAATTGGGATGCGGTTGGACACCAACGGGGTCGCCTGTAAGGATGTGCTGGTCACATTTCCAATTCCCATGCCTTGGCCGGAGCAAACCGTCCGCTTATTGCATCAGGACATTGATCCGCGGGTCGACCGCTGGACCGTACGGACGCTGCCAGGCGGCGCGCGGCAGGTGGTAGCAGCGATGTCGGCGGTGCCTGCCGGAGCATCACCGGAGATCAGCTTTGAACTGGAAGTGGCGCGCTCGCGGATCCTGCCGCCGCAGCAAACCGATGACCTGGTGATTCCAAAACGAGCGACCGGGCCGCTGAAGATTTTCCTCGGTACCAGTCCCTATATTGATTCAGGCGACAGTCGCATCCGGGCAGCGGCGCGTGAACTCGGCGCCCAAGAGCATGCCGACGCTTGGAGTCATGTCGAAGCGATTTACGACTGGGTCCGGGAGAAAGTGGAGTATGTCGAAGGAGACATTAAAACGGCCTCACAAGCGCTGCGTGATGGCACAGGTGATTGTGAGGAAATGACGAGCTTATTTGTAGCAATCTGTCGCTCCAGTCGCATTCCGGCACGTATGGTTTGGATCCACGACCACTGTTATCCAGAGTTCTATCTCGAGGATGCTGACGGTAACGGCACTTGGTTTCCCTGCCAGGCGGCCGGAACTCGCCAATTTGGGATGATGGACGAGTATCGTCCGGTATTACAAAAAGGTGACCGTTTTAAGGTTCCTGAAAAGCGTCAGCCGGTTCGCTACGTGGCGGAGTTTTTCCGCTGTTTGCCGCAGGGCAGTCGTGATCCCATTCCGACTTTTTTGCGCGAAGTTGTCCCGGCCTAATTGATCATAATGCAGGGAGCCGCCGCAAGGGTTGCCTGTGAGCTGAGATCCAGCGGATCCTAACTTGAGCAAGTCCATGATGATGGTATTAGCAGCGGTGCTGGCGGTTCTTAAGGCCTTCATCGCCAGCCGGCGGATGCGGGCGGCACGACTCGGCCCGCGGCAACCGTTAATTGTAGTTGTGACGGTTATTTTGCTGATTGAATCGGCATCCCCCGCGTTTGCCCAGGATCCGCTGATTGCGCCCGGGTTTGATGCTGTAGCGACCAATACTTATCCCAATCAACAATACTATCTGGCATTGGAGCTCTATCGTGAAGGCGACTTGGGCAACGCGATGCAGGCGTTCGATGGCGCCTTGAGCCGTACGCGGCGTGATCCGAATGGACGGTGGGTCGATGCGATTCCCGTGCATGCGATGATCGCCGAATGCCTTTATCAGGCGGGTGACTTGCCCGGAGCGGTTGATAACATCGATGCGGCCTTGGCACTGGCGATTCGGCATCGCGGTTGGTTGGGAGCGCTGACCTGGAACGACCTGGCGACCGGCGCGGTGCGTCCGCCGGATGCCGCGGCGGCCTGGGCAGCACCGCAAATCCCCAATCTGGTACCGATGTCAAACCGGCTGACGATCGCTTCGGGCGATGTCGATTTGTCCGGCACGCTGCAGCGCGGCGGTGTCTTGGAATCGGCGAAACTGACGCGGATCGATGGTGTCGAGGTCTTGCGCGGTCTGGCGACGGCGCTGTACCGGCGACGCATCATCTTTGGATCGATCTCAGGTGAGTATGAGATTGCCAATCAAACGCTCGAAGCGACCCGTTATCCCAAAGGGCTTAATGCACCGCTGCCACGGGCACTGATTGGTGCAATGCGAGGGTGCGGCCGGTTCGCCGCGGGACAGCGCGATGAACTGATGGCCGATCTCGGGCAGAATGCGGTGTTCGCCAACGGCGTTCATCCGCTCTCGCCGATCCTATTGCTCGCCGGAGCGCGAGACGCCGCGCTGCAAGATCAATACGCTGCCGCGGTCCCGTTGGCGCTGCGAGCTGCGGCTGCGGCATCGGCACTTGGCCAACCGGAATGGGTCGGCGAAGCATTCGCTGTCGCCGCTGGCTGCGTTGATGCGGGTTCGGCGAAACCGATTCAAGTCGCTGGTACAGCCGCAGCAACGGCGCACCAGCGACGCGGCCGGTTGGCCTCAGCGGGCGCCTTGGCAGCAGCTTGCGACGCGGCACTGACCGCGGGTGACACCGCCTCAGCGGCGACGCTGCTGACACAGTTGCGGGCAGCTCTCGGTCGACGTGATTTTGCACAGCCGAGACTAGCGGCCTACGGCGAATACCTCAGCGCCCTGACTGCGGCATGTGGTGGAGCCGCGTTGGGTGATGAGAGTTCGGCGATCGACCAGTCGCTGACACGGTTGCTGACGTTCACCAGCGGCAATTTGCCGGCGCTGCGCCGCGCGGGAGCCCGTCGGGGCGCTGTGGTGCCCTCCAGCCCGCGACTGTACCAGTTGGCTCTGGTGAGCGCTAATGTGCGCGGCCGCGGCGTCGGCGGTCGCGCCGTCGAAGAGCGGATGTCCGAATTTGTGGGCCCTCCGCCGGCGAGCGTGTGGCGGAGCGACCCGGTCGATGCAATCGCCTACTGCGCCTTTGACCATTCCGCAAACATCACGGGCCAAATCGGCTCGGCGTTGACGCGAAGCTCGCCAGTGGACGTGCTGGTGCACTGCGACGCGCTGTTGCGGGCGCGGTTTGTAGCGGCTTTGCCCTTGGGCGGGCGCGTTCAGCAGATCCGCCGGTTGGCCAGTGGCGACCCAACGCAGCTTGATGCTGTGGCGCTGGGCGTTGTAGCCAAGCCGCCCGTCAAGCTGCGGATGATGAGGGAGGTGCTCGCGGCCCCTGCACCGCCCGTCGGCTTGCCGGAATCGATCGCTCGGGGACGCAACCTCGAGTCGTTGGCAACGCAGCTCGCCTTGAGTCGCGGTGTCGTTCCAATGACTTCGCCGCGACCGCTGGCCGATTCCAAGGACCTCGAGCAACTGCCGACGGGCCACGGTTTGTTGAGCTTTGTCGATGTCGGAGGAACGTTGATCGGATCGCTCGTGGTGGGCCGAGAGATCCAGGTTTGGAACGTTCCTGCGCCGCGGCAGTTGGCAACCGAGGTCGTCAAGGTACTGCGTGGGATCGGCGCCAATGTCCCCCGTGGTAACACCTCGCGGCTGGATGATGCATCCGCATGGAAGGCGGATGCGGCCAAACTGCGGCAAAAATTGATTCCCGACGAACGGTTAGCTGAACTCAATCAGCTTCAGCATGTGACGATTGTGCCTGACAGCGTGCTGTGGTATTTGCCGATGGAGTTGCTGCCGTTGGGAGAGGCGGATGCGGTGCTGCTGGGCGAGCAGCTATCGGTGCGATATGCGCCCACCTTGGGGCTGGCGATTCATCCGGCGAGCTCGGTTAATCCGCAGCAACCGATCGGGACGGTCAGTCAATTGTTCTTTGCCCCGCGCGATGGCAGCCTCAACGGCTCGCTGGTGACGCAACTCATCGAGTCGCTTGACCAGCACGTTGCGCTGCCGGGCACACCGCCGATCGTCAGCTCTCAGCTCGGCCATGCGATCGGATGTTTGGCGGTTCTGGGGGCAGTCTCGCCCAATCCGACGGCACCACTGGCGACTGCGGTTTCGCTGTACGACACCGGCGCCACCACGGGCACACTGGCAGCGTGGCTGCGTTTTCCAGCCCAACCGCCGGCTGTGCTTTACCTGCCGGGATTCCGCACCGCAGCCGGCGCTGCCCAACTTGGCGACGGTCGAGAGCTGTTCATGACGCTTACGGCGCTGCACGCGGCCGGCGTTCGCGACATCGTGATTTCCCGCTGGCCGGTGGGCGGTGAGTCGACGGCGCTGTTATCACGCGAGTTTCTACAGGAACTTCCGTTTGAAGGGATCGAGCCGGCATGGCGGCGAGCGGTTCAGACACTGCGCCAGGCGCCGCTGAACCCAGAGACCGAACCGCTGCTGGGGTCGAGGGACCAGAAGCGCGAAAGTCTGTTGGGCGACCACCCGTTGTTGTGGGCTGGTTACCTGCTGGTCAGCCCGCCACCGCCGCGGTTGCCCGCGCAACCACCGGCGCCGCAGCAACCAGCCGCGGTTCAGCCGCTGGGCAACGAGCCGCCGGCACCCGCTGCCGAGGAAGCGCCGGCCGCCGAGGAAGCACCCGCCGCCGAGAAAGCGCCGAAGGCTGAACCGCAGCCGGACGAGCCACCGCCGGACGATGCACCCGAAGAGGAAGTGGAAGAAGACCAAGATTAACCTGGCTCAGCGGCTCACGGCTGAGGTGTCCGCAGCGACTTGGCGACCCTGCGGATCGCATCGGGCAGTGCCTCGCATTCGAGCTCAAAAACCGCAGCGGCAAGCTGTTCCGCAGTACAACCGGGCGGAACCGGGCAACTGCGCTGCAGGATGATCGGCCCGTGATCGTAGTGATTGTCGACGTAGTGGACGGTGCAGCCGCTGATCTGAACCCCGCGGTCGATCGCCGCTTGATGCACCTTCATCCCGTACATGCCATCGCCGCAGAAGGCTGGAATCAGCGACGGATGGATGTTGATCACGCGGCCGATGAAGTCATCGGGGATCAGCACATGCTTGAGAAAGCCGGCCATCACCACCAGTTCCACGCCCGCTTCGCGACAGGGCCCAAACATCGCCTCGCAGTATTCTACTGGATCGGAGTGGGTCGATTTGAGCACCACTTGTGTGGGAATGCCGGCCTCCGCTGCGATCTGCACACCAGCAACCTTAGCAGAACTGCTGATCACTAGCCGTAGCTCGATCGGCAAATCGTGATCATCGCGGTGCTGGAGCAGATTTTTAAGGGTGCGTCCTCCACCGGAGAGAAAGACAGCGATCGGAAACGGTTCGGGCATCAACGCAGGTGCGGTGTAGAAGGAAAGAAGCGGGGCAGCCCGATTGTGGCCACCATCGCTCGACCGCACAACGGCATCTCTCCGCCAGTTGGCTCCTTGCTCGGCCACGTGGCAGGGCAACTCCGATCTACGTGATGACGTTGCTTCGCCCGTCATGATTTCCAGCGGGCTAAGGCGGGAACAGCAGGGGGCGGCGGCAGTTGTCGCAGCAACGGATGATCGCCGCCGCTTCCGGGGCGACATTCGGGGCTGCGATTGGTCTGTAGGCGTTGCATCCAATCGGATTTGAGCAGCCCAAGGGAGTCGAAGCGGTCTGGATGAAAACATGCCAGTGCGGCTGCGCACAATTCTCGATTGGCTTGGGGCAAGGATTCTCGGGAGTCGCACATCGACGCCAGCGACATGCCCAACGCGGCTGGCAACCCGTTACGCAAGGCCATGTCCGCTCGCGGTGATTGCGGAGAGAGCACGGCGGCAAAGGCATTGGCTCGAGTGACATCATGCGTGTACCGGCGCGCCTCGGGATGATCGAGGATCAAGCAGCCCAGCATGCGATCGGTCCAGTGTTCGACACAGCGCCGAAGACGATTGAGTTGCAGCGACTGTTCGACCGAGCCGCCGCGGCCAAACAGCAGCAGTCGCAGGACATGGTTGCGGACCTGTAGGTGCGTGAGGAAGACGGACTGCGTGATCGGCTCGACGTCACCGTCATTGTGAGCACCATCAAGCGCTGCACCGACCGCAGCCAGCACGCGCGTCAAGGTTTCGCTGATCAGAATCTCTTCGAGCATCGCCAAGTGCTCGTGCCACCAATCGCGTGCCGCCAGGGAGCGTCCTGCCTTCAGGACTTCGTTCAGTCGGCCCAGTCCGCGATTCCATAGCTCGAACCGCTGGCGCGACGCCGACCAGTACTGCACGGTCGCTTCTGCGGGGACCGTAGCTCCCCTGGCGACCAAGGTCGGGCCTTGAGCCGCGATGATCGCTGCAATGCGGGCAAGCTCGATGCAGTGCATGGAAGAATCGTGTGAAGAGTGCGTGGCGAACGCCGTCAAGGTTACCAGCCGGTGCCCGACGGATGCTGGCGGCTCAAGTGCAGCCGCTGTGCCGCGACTGGGCAGCGAGGCTTGTCATCGCAGCGCAAGTCCTGATGCCAGAACGGTTTGCTCCGCATGTTCCACTAAGGCTGCCAGCGCGAGGCGGGCGACGGTGTTGTGTGGGGGCAACACCCTGAGGAGTCGCTACCACTGGGGAGGTTGCGCGGGAGGCCTGTATCGGCAGCAGCGCCGCTGGATCGTAGTCTTACGTCAAGCTTTCCGGACAGAAAGACTTGAATGCCTGCTGGCTCAGTTCACCTATCCGTCACGACTGGACGAACTGTTGCCACCGGACAAAAAACAGGTGGCGACGATTGATTGGCGGCAGAATGGCGTAGCTCGGCCGGTTTGTTGTCGATAGCAATCTACGTCACCCGATGTGTGTGTCGAAGCCGCCACACACGACACGCAGCGCGATCTGAACTGCGACGAAACGGTCTGCCCCACGCTGACTCGATCGTCTGCTGGCGCTGCGGCGGTTGATCATGTTCGGTGGGAGCCTCTTCGCACTCAGAGTGGCTCTATTGACCTGCATGTTGCGGCTTTACCTTGAGACGATGAATACCCAATCCTTTGGAGTCAATCACGATGCGTCGTGTAATCACCCCCGTTATGCTCGCTCTTGCGTTTGCCGCCTTCACCTCGGTCAACGCATCAGCCGGCTTCTTTGGTCTTCACAAGAGCGGCTGCGACAGCGGCTGTGCGGCTGAGCCGGCCTGTGGCTGCGAAGCCCCGGTTTGCGGCTGTGTGGCTGAGCCCGCCTGCGGCATCGAAGCCCCGGTTTGTGGATGTGAGTCGGTCTGCAGCCCGGCCAAACGGCCTGGCCTGTTGGCCCGCTTGTTCCACCACAAGAAGCATGGCTGTGACAGCAATGTGTGCTGCGATCCTCAGCCGGTTTGTGGCTGCGAAGTCGTTGCTCCGGCTTGTGGCTGCGAAGCTCCTTGTGCCGCCCCCCGCAAGGGTCTGCTGCACCGCTTGTTCCATCACAAGAAGGCCGCTTGCTGCGAAGCACCGTGCGAGCCAGCTTGCGGTTGCGAACCGACCTGCGGTTTCTAATCCGCAGCGGTCCGAGCTGATCACCTCGTCTTGATCACGATCAGCCGGAGCCACTGAAAGTGAACAGCAAAAACCCCCGACAAGAGCGATCTTGTCGGGGGTTTCGTCGTTTCGCGACTGAAGTTAAATGCCGAGATCGACTTGAATGGATAGAGCGGGATGTGGCGGCTTAGGTCTTCAAATCCCAGGATTGCATCTCTTCGATCATGGCATGTCGCGTCAGGTCGAAATCTAATGGCGTGACCGTCACATGACCGGCACGCAACTGCGTGACATCCGATTCCTCCGGTGGCGGTTCAGTCGGGTCGCTCCACAGCGCCCAGTAATAGTTTCGTCCGCCGGGGTCGGTCCGTTTTTCGTAGCGGCGGCCATACTGGCTCAGTCCCATCGGCACGACCTTCACTTCCGCCGGATGCGTGGTGGCATGAGTCGGAATGTTGACATTGAACAACTTGCCGCGTGATTGTGGACGCGAAACGATGCCATCGATCACGTTGCGGGCAACCACTGCCGCGGCCTGCGTGTCGGGGTCCTCGCTGTGCTCCATCGACACGGCGATGCTTGTGATTCCGAAGAACGCCCCTTCGATCGCCGCAGCCACCGTGCCGCTGTAGAGCACGTTGATCCCGGCGTTGAGCCCGCTGTTGATCCCGCTGACAACCAGATCGGGTTGCCACGGACAGAGTTCCACAATCGCCAATTTCACACAATCCGCTGGCGATCCCTCGACGGCCCAGGCCCAGTGCCGGCCCTCGCGATGGATCGACTTGCACAGCAGCGGCGTCAGGTAGGTGATCGAGTGGCCGACGCCGCTCTGCTCGGTTGCCGGAGCGGCCACAAAGACTTCTCCGAGATGCCGCAACTGCTGCTCCAACGCAGCCAGTCCTGGCGAGTAAACCCCATCGTCATTACTCAACAAAATCCGCATCAGTGCTTATTCCGGAACTAGTTCATCCGCACGCCGATGCTCAGCAGGATATTCGCATACCGCTGCTGATCCGCCGTTTGGATCGTCAACACGTGGTCGTCGGTGACGACCGCATCGTAAAAGGCCCACTTGTCGATCGGTTGCAGCGTCAGGTCGAGTCCCGCAGCCCGAATCGTTCGGCGGTAATCGTCCCAGACCGGTGGATCGCCGTCCAGCGCATACGGCCCTTCCGTCTCGGTCTGCATCGTGTGCGCGGTTTCGATGGGCACCGCCGACAAAATCGCTTCCAGCACCTGATCGCAAGTCACCACGCCAGGCATCAGATTGAGTGAAATCACCTCAGCCCGCGGGCCCCGCTTGGATGCTGCCGGATAATTTCCATCGGCGATCAAGATCGTGCTGTGGTGGCCCGCGGCGCCAAGAATCGCATTGATTTGGGGATGAATCAGTTTGTGACGGAGCATTTCAAGGTTCCAGCGGTGAGCAGGGATCGGCGGACAAGTACGAAATTCAGGCAACGCCCCGATCACTGTGGCGAAGCGGTCCAGTACCGGTAGGCGAGCATCGTCTGCGCTGCGGCTGTCGCTGGATCGGGATACGGAAACGCTTCGGCGGATAAATAGCCGGCGTACCCGATCGTGCGCAGGGCTGCGATGATCGAACGGAAATCGATATGCCCTAACCCGACTGGCCGGCGATTGGAATCGACAAAGTGGACATGGCCAATGCGTTGCCCAGCGTCGATTAGCGCCGCTGCGACATCGGCTTCTTCGATCTGCATGTGAAACAGATCCGCTAACAACCGGACGTTAGGGCTCGGTCCCAATCTCTCCAGCAGCGCCACGCCGTCGCCGAGCGTGTTCGCCTGATTGGTCTCATAGCGGTTGAGCGGCTCATAGATCAGCGGCACTTCGTACTGAGCGGCATGGCGTCCGCAGACATCCAGAGCATCGAGCAAGTAACGCCGGGCATCCTCGGTTGAAACTCCGTTGCCGGAGCGTCCTTGCATCGAACCGAGGATCGTCATCGCGCCATGCGGACCGGCCGCGTCGATGATCGAGCGGACAAAATCGATCGCGCTGCGGCGGCGAGCCGGATCTGCGTCGGCGAGGCTCAGGCGGTGTTTCACCCAGCCGGCCCCGGTGCCCAAGGCGGCGAGTTGCAGCCCGTGGTCAGCAAGGATCTGGGTCAGCGGGATTGTGGTTACCGCTTCCGGGGAAGGCGGGAAAATCTCGACCGCGTCAAACCCGAGCGCCGCGGCCTGCTGGCAACTCCGCGCGACGTCATCCCAAAGCACAAACGGGCCGCCGCGAGCTTCTTCGACCAGGCTGATGGTGATGCAAGATTTCATGAGCGACGATCAGGTTCTTAAAACCGAGCAGGATCTCAAGTTGAATGGAAGGGGGCTACGCTCGCTCAGCAAAACAGCGGTTTCATATGCCGCACGTAGAGGTTCTCGGTCACGTTGCGGCTGATCGCCTCGCGGTAGTTGACCAGTGCGTCGGTATAGCGCTGGCCCATTTGCGCCGCGACCTTATAGCCGACATGGATCAATTGCCGCAGGTCGGCGTTGAAGTCGCTGCAGGTCGGATCGTGCCGCAGCGCAGCGACGAATCGTTCGGAAGACCAGTTTTCAACCACTGCCGGATCCGGCAGTCGGGCCGCCTGGATGTCGATCACCGTCGCATAGGGGGCACACAGCTTTTGTTGTTGCGCGTGCGCCGCGGCATAGATTTCTTTGGCGATCTCCAAGCCGCCGCGGCCCGATTCGGCGAGCCCGATGACCTCTTCCAGCCAGGTGGTACCGGCGGTCTTGAGGTGCAGCCCCGCTCCGCTTTCGCGCAGCGCCTCGCGGATGGCCGGGTAAATCGAGAACTTATCGCTGCCCGAATGGACGCTCAGCTTGAGGTCTCCGGGGAGTCCAAAATGTTTGACGGCGTAGGCGATCACGGCGATGTCGTCACGAAACTCGCGCGCGAACTGTTCGACGTCGCCGACATAGTCGACCCCTTTGTTGAACCGCCCGGTGAACTTGGGAGCGATGGTCTGCGCCGGGACGCCTTGGTCGGCCAGTGCCGCGAGGATGATCAGGAGTTCTGGCGGCGATTGTGGCGCGTCGGTCTCATCCATCGAAACCTCGGTCACAAAGGGGACAGCACCCTTGGCATGATGGATGTGCCGGTAGCATTGGCTGGCTTCGATGGCGGCAGCCAAGTATTTCTCCGCGGTCGCGCGCAACAATTCAGCGTCGATCGTCACCGGCTCGGCGCGTCCCGGCAGTTCGATCTCTCCCAGCAGCCCTTGGTGGTTCTTGACGAAGGCGTCGATATCCTGCGCGTCGGCGCGGCGGCCGATCCAATCGGCGACATCGAGCGTGAAAAAGTCGCTGCAGTCGAGAAACGGTTCCACGGTTGAAAGATTGATATGGTCCGCATCAACATAGAAGCCGTGCCGCCAATCGACGACGTCGACCGCCGCCTGCGCGGCCGCTAAAACCGACGGCGGCTGCGAACCGACGGTTAGATGTTCGCGATTGGATTTATTCCACACGGGCACTACATTCCAGCCGTGGTGCCGAGCCTGCTCAAAGGCGGCCAGTTGTGCGGAGGCTTGGTGGGCAAAACGATCGCCGACACCGAAGGTGAATTTGGCCAAGGGTTTCATGGAGCGACCTGAGGTGGGAGGGACGGGCTGGTCGTCATCCGACAGTCTACTGCTGCGTCAGATCGACGACGGCCTTGATGACGCCGCTTTCCGGACGCGTGTAGGTAGGGAAGTCGCCGATCAAATCGCGATAGGTGGTGCGGTGCGTGATCCATGGAGCGGTGCGGATCTGACCGTCGCCGATCAGGTCGATGATGCGCGTGAAATCGCTCGGCAGGGCGTTGCGGCTGGCCTTGATTGTCAGTTCTGGCTTATGCATCGCCACGTGCGGAAACTCGAGCGACTCCTTGGTGATCCCGAGATACACCAGCGTACCGGTTTGCGCGACGTGCGCGATGGCGGCGGCCATCGAGTGCGGGTTGCCGGTCGCATCGATGACCACCGCGAAGCGGTCACCGTCGGTGATCCGCTGCGTCTCAGCCAGCGCTGTGGCGTCATTCGTGTAGTGGATCGTATGCTCGACAGCGTAGGTCTCGCGGCAGAACTGCAGCCGCGACGGGATGCGGTCCATCACGGTGACTCGCGCGCCGGTCAGCCGCACGAACTCCAACGCGGCTAGGCCGATCGGCCCCGCCCCGATCACCAACACCTGATCACCGTGGGTCGCTCCGCCACGATCACAAGCATGGGCTCCGATCGCCAGCGTTTCGACCAACGCCAACTGTTCAAAGCCGAGATCGTTGCCCGGATGCAGCTTGTCGGCGCGGATCAAAAACCGCTCTTGCAGTCCGCCGTCGCACATCACGCCAAAGGTCTGGTTCGTCTGGCAGCAATTGGTGCTGCCACGGCGACAGGCGTAGCAGTGCCCGCAATTCAGGTACGGCTCGACGCTGCACCGATCGCCGGGGCGCAGGTGCGTCACGTCATCGCCAAGTTCGAGCACCTCCACGCCGAGTTCATGTCCGATGATCCGCGGATAATCGAAGAACGGCATTTTGCCCAGATAGCCGCCGATGTCGGTTCCGCAGATGCCCATCACGTGGGGCCGCACCAGCGCTTGACCCGGTCCCGGAGTCGGCGGCGGCGCAACCTGAGCATGAGCAAATTGTTGCGGTTTCTCAAGGACAATCGCACGCATGGCAATCATTGGGAATCAGGGAAGGTGTCGAGCAAACCGCCGAGCGCGGCGGGCCTCAAAATGCGATGTCGTTGTTTTCGGCCCGACCTTCGCAATAAACCCAATTGTGCACCGGCTTGAGAATCTGTTTGACCTCCTCCACCAGCACGGTGTCCAGCGGCTCGTCGATCCATTGCAGCCACTGGCTGACGCGCTGCGGGTTGGCGCTGCCGGTTACACAGGAGGCGAAACCGGGATGCGCGATCGAGTACTGCAGCGCGAGCTTGGCGATGTCGATTCCGCGGCTGCGGCAATGCTCCGCGGCTGCCTGGGCGGCTGCGCGAACCTCGGGCGTGGCCTTGTGCCAGGGTGGCAGCGGCGCGTCGCTCAGCAACCGCGCCGAAAAGGGCGCCGCGTTGATAATCCCCACGTTCTTCTGCTCGCAGATCGGCAGCAACTCTAGCGCCATATCGTTCTGCAGCGTGTAGTGGTTGTAAGTCAGGATGACGTCGACCTCGGCGTGTTCCAAGATGTAGCGAAACATTTTCATTGGATAGCCGCTGACACCGATGTACCGCACTTTGCCCGCGGCGACCTGCTCACGCAGCGCCGGCAGGGTTTCATCGACAATCTGCCGCATGTCGACGAACTCAATGTCGTGACAGAACACGATCTCAAGGTGCTCCAGCCGCATCCGTTCCAGCGACAGGTCGACGCTTTCGGCGACCCGGCGAGCGGAGAAATCGAAATGCTGCGGCGCATATCGACCGAGTTTCGTGCTCACAAAGAAGCTCTCACGCGGCAGCGTGGGGAGGATCCGGCCGAGCAGCAGTTCGCTCATCCCGCGGCCGTAGTAGGCGGCGGTGTCGATGTAGTTGACGCCGCCCTCCAGCGCGATTTCCACGCTCCGGAGCGCCTCACCCAGATCGACCTGGCGGAACTCCTGACCGATCGAAGAGGCTCCGAATCCGAGCGCGGACAACCGCAGGTCGGTGCCAGCCAAAGGTCGCAATTGCATATCGAAACGCCGGGTCGGTGGAACGGATACAGAAACGCGTGGCAGGCGAGGGGCACGCAACGGTCGCCGCGTCAGGGTGTCATGATCACTTTACCAGTGCCTGGAATGATCTCGCCGATTTCAAAACTAGCGATGCCCGAATCGCTCAGCCGCGATTGCACGCTGGCCGCGTAATAGGGCGAAACCACGAGCGTGAGCCCGATGCCCATGTTGAACACGCGGCGCATTTCGCTCGTTTCGACGTTCCCGGTCCGCTGCAACCACTGGAACACCGGTGGCAGCGGCCAGGTGCTGGCATCGATTTGCGCGTCGAGTTGCTTGGGCAAGATCCGGTCGAGGTTCTCCTGGATCCCGCCACCGGTAATATGCGCGATACCGTGGATGACCTGTTTGATGCGGTAGTGTGTTTGCACCATCCGCACCGCCTCGGCATAGATCGTGGTCGGTTTGAGCAGTTCGTCGGCGGCGACACCGCCGAGTTCCGGCACGACCGAATTAAACGACAGACCCGCGTCGCGGAGGATTTTTCTGACCAGGCTGTAGCCATTGCTGTGCAATCCGCTGGATGCCAAGCCGATGACTTTGTCGCCGACCGTGATCGCCTTGCCATCGATGAGTTTGGCCCGCTCGACCACGCCGACCGCGAAACCGGCCAGGTCGTAGTCTTCGTCCGAGTACATATCCGGCATGATTGCCGTCTCGCCGCCCAGCAGTGAGCAGTCGGCCAGCACGCAACCATCGCTGATCCCGCGGACGATCTGTTCGAGTCGGTCCGGGTCGTCCTTACCCATCGCCACGTAGTCGAGGAAGAACAGCGGTTCGGCGCCGGTGCACAGCAGGTCGTTAACGCACATCGCCACCAGATCGATGCCGACGGTGCCGTGGCGTCCGGTGGTTTGGGCAATTTTCAACTTAGTGCCGACGCCATCGGTGCCGCTGACCAGCACGGGCTGACGGTAATTGCGCGCAAACAGTCGGCCATCGAAGTCGAGGCGGAACAGGCCGGCGAACCCTCCATCGCTGCGGATCACCCGCGGGCTGAAGGTGCGGTGCATCAGGGCGGGCAGACGCCCCATCGATTCGGCATAGATGTCCAGGTCGACGCCGGCGTCGCGATACGTGGAGGCCATGAAAAGGCGCAAGAGTAAGGGGAAACGGTACGGAGGGCCAATGCGGCCGCGGCGGTAAACACAAAGGACGCGGCTCGCCACACTTGCCTCGGCCCCAGCAGTCACCCACTGCCCGCTGTGCTGGCAAATGATCATCCTTTACATCGCCGCTGGCAACCGGGGCAGCGACAAGCGGCCAAAAGCGACTATCCTGGCTACGGGCCATGGTTGGCGGACCCGGCGCAGACATCATCCCTTACCCAGTCATCGGCACCGGGTATTCCTCGCACCCTAGGACTATTCCGCTCCAATTACCCGAGCGCCAACTCGCGAACTTGGCCACGTAAATCGGCAGCGGTTGGGTACCTAATTCTGATGCACTTCGGTACTTCAGTGGTAGGGTTCCCTTGACGATCCGCCGATAAAAGTAGCAGAGTGAACCAGACTCCCTGCATTCTGCCCGCTCGCGGTAACCAGAAAGGAATAGGCCTGCCTTATGCTCATGCGTCACCCGTGTCCACCGTTGCAGTTTTCTTATCACGCTCCCTTCGGTGCGACCGTTCACGATACCGGCGTGCAGTTCTCGGTCTTCAGCCGTTCGGCAACGGCGATGCGGCTGCTGCTCTACAACAGCGCCGATGATCGCGAGCCGGCAGAAGTGATCGACTTCGATCGCGATGCCGACCGCTGGGGCGACGTTTGGAGCCTGTTCGTGCCAGGGATTCAGGCTGGCCAGTTGTATCATTTCCAGGCCAGCGGCCCCTGGGCCCCAGAACAGGGGCACCGCTTCGATTCAGGCGCTCGGCTGATCGATCCGTACTGCGACGCCTTGGCGGGCACGTATCAAAAGTCGACCGATGGTGTGATTCGGCCGCCGCGGTGTGTCGTCGTCGACCACGAGTTCGACTGGGGCGGCGACCGCCACATCCGCCGGCCGCTGAGCGAGTCGGTGATCTACGAGATGCACGTTCGCGGATTCACACGCGGTCGCTCCTCGGGTGTCGCTGATCCAGGGACCTACTTGGGGGTGATCGAGAAAATTCCGTATCTGAAGTCGCTCGGTGTCACGGCCGTCGAATTGATGCCGGTGCACGAGTTCCCGATCCGTGGGATCCACGGCGAAAAACTCGCTCGGCCGAATTATTGGGGCTACGACCCGATGGCGTTCTTTGCGCCGCACCGCGGTTACGCCAGCAGCAGCGCTCCAGGAGCGCAGGTCAACGAGTTCAAGACGATGGTCAAAGAACTGCACGCCGCCGGCATTGAGGTGATCCTCGACGTGGTCTTCAATCACACCTGTGAAGGGAACGAGAACGGCCCGACGCTGTCGTTCAAAGGGCTGGAAAATCAGGTTTATTACATCCTCAGCGAAGGCCGGCACTACAGCAACTACAGCGGCTGTGGCAACACGATCAACGGCAACCATCCGGTGGTCCGGGAGATGATCTTCCACTGCTTGCGGAGCTGGGTGCACAACTATCACATCGACGGGTTCCGCTTCGACCTGGCGAGTATTCTCAGCCGCGACCGAGCCGGCAACCTCGTTCCCAATCCGCCGATGGTGGAGTTGATCGCGGAAGATCCGTTACTGGCCGACACCAAAATCATCGCCGAAGCTTGGGATGCCGCCGGGGCTTACCAGGTCGGATCCTTCGGCAACTCGCGGTGGGTCGAATGGAACGGACGTTATCGCGACGATGTCCGCGGATTTTGGCGCGGCGACAGCGGCACGTTGGGCGCCTTGGCGACCCGCTTGGCCGGCAGCAGCGACCTATACCACCATTCCGGTCGGCTCCCGGCCAGCAGCATCAATTTCATCACCAGCCATGATGGTTTCACGCTCAATGACTTAGTGTCGTACAAAGAAAAGCACAATCTGGCTAACGGTGAGGACAACCGCGACGGCGAAAACCACAACATCAGTGACAACTACGGTGTTGAAGGTCCCACCCGCCGCAAAGTCATCCAAGAAGTCCGCACCCGCCAAATCAAGAACATGCTGACCACGCTGATGCTCAGCCAAGGTGTGCCGATGCTCGTCAGCGGCGATGAAGTCCAGCGGACACAGCGGGGCAACAACAACGCCTATTGCCAGGACAACGAAATCAGTTGGTTTGACTGGAAGCTGGTCGAAAAGAATGTGGAGATGCTGCGGTTTACCCAAAGTTTGATCGCCTTCCGCCGGGCACAACCGACCGTTCGCCGCACCGCGTTTTTGACCGGTCAACAAGTCGAAGGGCGGTTGGTTCCCGACGTGTCCTGGTACGCTCCCGATGGCACGCCGCTGAACTGGAGCCAAAGCGAGTTGGCGATGATGGTCTACATTGCCGCGCCGGGTAGAATCGATGACCCCGAGGGACTCGGCCGTGACGTACTGATGCTGTTCAACAGCACCGGCATGCCGCGGACGTACACGTTGCCGCAGATCGCTCGGGAAATGAACTGGACCAAGTTCATCGATACCGCTGCGGAATCGCCGCTGGACATCTTCCCGCAACTCAATGGCCCCAAACCGCCGAGCAACCGCTTGGTGCCGCTGGTGCCGCATGCGATGCAGGTGTTCGTCAGCGAGCCGGCGACGGTGCTGTAACCTCACGCAGCCGATCGACGCATCAAGGTTCAGGAGCGAGGTATTTTTGACTGATCTGGAGCGGTTCGGCTCTCCGCTGGGGAGCCGGGCAATCCAGAGTTACTGAACGCGGTCCATGTTGCTCGATTTGCTCCAAAACGTCCGTTTCGCCGACATCATCGACATTCTGCTGGTGGCGGTGATGTTGTATGGGTTGCTTGTCTGGTTGCGGCGGACCGCGTCGCTAACGGTTCTGGTCGGGGCGCCGATCGTCGCGGCGGTCTACATCGCCGCTCAGACGTTCCAGATGTACCTGACGTCGATGATTTTTCATGGCCTGTTTGCCGTCGTCCTGATCGGCCTGATCATTCTGTTCCAAGATGATTTGCGCCGGACGCTCGGCCGACGGTCGTCGTGGTGGTTCCGCTCAAAGCAGCAGCCGACCGCCAGTGCGGCGGAGCTCGATGCCTTGGTGCAGACGCTGTTTGATTTGGCCGCAGCCCGGACCGGAGCGCTGCTGGTGTTGGTGGGCCGCGAACCGGTCGATGCTCACACCGAGGGCGGGATCCGGCTCGGAGGCCGGTTCAGCGTGCCGCTGCTGTGCAGCCTATTTGACCCTCATTCGCCCGGACATGATGGAGCGGTGATCCTTGAGGACTGGCGGGTTAAAAGCTTTGGTGTCCATCTGCCGCTGTCCAAAAATCTGGCGCATATCAGCGGCCGCGGGACCCGACACAGCGCGGCCTTGGGCCTGTCCGAGCGGACCGATGCGCTGGTGATCGTCGTCTCCGAAGAGCGCGGCACCGTGGGTGTTGCCGAGGACGGCCGGCTCGTCACGGTCGCCTCGCAAGATGAGCTGAGAAGCCGCATCGACCGCTGGTTGCTGATCGGGCACCACCGCCATCTCGACACCGCAAAGAAAACGCCGCGGTGGTCGAAAAACTGGGCGCTGAAGCTCTTGGCCCTCGTGCTCGCTTGCCTCGGCTGGGGCCTGCTGGCCTATCAACCCGAATTGGTTGAACGGTCGTTTGAAGTGCCGATCGAGTATCGCAATGTCGCCGAACATCTCAGCCTTGACGGCGTCCAGCCGATCAAGGCGCAAGTGACGCTCTCGGGACGCGAGTCGGCATTCAGCGTGCTTGAACCCGACAAACTGAAGGTCTCTTTGGACCTTAGCAAAGCAAGTCGCGGCTACGGAGAAGTCCTGGTCGTGCCCAAAAACGTTCAACATCCGGCCAACCTGAGCGTCACACGGATCGAACCGCCGACGATTCGCTACCGGCTCGTCGCGCAGCCATGATCACTCCGATCGGCGACGTAGCTGCCCAGAACATGCTATTCGGTAACGTTCAATCAGCCGGCACGCGTTAGCGTCCGGTTCTCGCGAGCAAGGAGCCGCACGGCGGCGACCGATTTTACCTGCAGACTGATCCCAGAGTTGCACGATCACTCCGACCGGCGGAGCGATCGGCGACGTAAGCAGCTTTGATCAGTCCGTCCGCCCCGGGATCGACAGGCCGAGTGAATGGATTTTGCGGCGGAGACTCACACGCGTGATCCCCAGCAAGCGTGCGGCCTGGGCGAGGTTGCCTTGCGTTTTTTCCAGTACTGCTGTGATTAGACCTGCTTCGACCGCCTGAATCGTCTCACCGTAGAGCGATGACGATTCCTCGCTCGCTGAGCCACTTTCGACAAAGCGTTCGACGGCCAAGGTCCAGGCTCGCGGCGAGTTCAGCTCCGGCTGCGGCTGGTTTGAATCGCTCGGCAGCGAAGTAGGTGTCGGCGGATCAAGGCTCGGCAACGGCCGTGGGCTGACAACAGGACGGCCGGTCAGCTTGACCAACCGCTCGCTGAGCACGATCGTACCGCCTCCGAGTCGTAGTTCAGCGGAGAGGAGACTGCGCAACTGCGTGACGTTACCCGGCCAGTGATAGCCTTCCAGCGCGGCTTTGGCTTCGTCGCTGATTCGGTGCTCGCCGCTGGTTGCATCAACGGGAGCGGTTCCGGTCAGCGCACAGATGAAGTGCTCGATGAACCTGGAGATGTCGCTGCCGCGGTCGCGCAGCGGCGGCAACTCGATGGCGTCGCCAGCAAGCTCGAACAGCAGTTCAGGAATCAAACCCGATCGGCATTCGCCCGTGCTGCCAGTGTGCGTATCGTAGCAAGCCGTGTTCACGACCGTCGAACAGGTCATCACCAACGCCGGCGGACAAGCTGGCGCCGCACGTGACGCAGGGTGCGGCAGCGGCGATGCTCGCTGTCGGATCGCAGCCAATAGCCGCCGTTGAACTCGAGCACCTGCCTGGTCGACATTTTCCAAAATCAGCGACGGAACGCGAAAATTATCTCGAAGCTGCACCGCTCCCGCAGTATCGTCGAACAGCAGCCGATCCAAGTGATCGGCCGCAAACTGGCCGCAATCGATGAACTGCGGCTGCTCGCCAGCGCCCCGCGTGTGACGGTGCAGGCTGAGCGCCAGATGCGACTTGCCAGTTCCAGGCTCGCCGTGGATCAACAGCGGAACCGGCTCAGCAGCGAACCGGGCAAGGCGACAGAACACGCTAAGCATCACGTCGCTGGTGCCGATGACCGCCGCTTTCGTCGTCTCGATGTCGGGATGTTGGCGAGCTGCCGAATCAGCGATGCGCACCGTTGGACGGCGCTGCAGTCGCCGACGCTGGATTGCCAGACGGATCTTCTCGTGCAGTCGCTCCGCTGGCGTGGTGCTGGACACAACATCGATCGCCCCCGCCTGAATCGCCTCGATCGTCCACTGGCCGGCCTGCTCTTCGTCCGGAACGCTCACGATCACCGGCAGTTGCCGGTCGTACTCCCTCAAGGCAGCGAGCACGATTTTCAGCACACCGCTGCTCGTGTCGGTGGAGATTCCGTTTCGGTGCCGAGCGGGCGAAAGAGCTGTCACGGCCGACTCCTGCGCCCCGCAAGCCGTGGCAGTGATCAGCGCTGCCGCCGAGATCAGCAGCAGATCCGGACGCCGCTGGGTGAGCACAACAGCAAGGTCCGCGTTCGGATCGATCGGCTCGATCCGGAGCCGTGGTTCCGTCTCCACAAACACCCGTTGTGCCCACGCGTGTCCGGCCTGAAAAGCGGTCCGCCCCAGTCCCGGATCATCCTTCCGTTGTTTGCTGGTAGCGAGGTCCATCAAGGGGTCAGGGTGAGGTGACAAGTGAATCAGAGTGTCGTCCGTCTCGGCTTTTTTGTCAGAAGCAGCACCGAACATGATATTCGGCAAAAGTCTATCAGCCGGCGCGCGTTAGCGTCCGGTTCCCCCGAGCAATGAGCCGCACAGCGGCACCCGATTTGACCGAAAGAATCATCCAGAGTTACTGAGTGCGGCATCACGACCGTTGCTTCGATGTCGCTGCCGTGATGCTGAGCAGATATCGGGAGCTGTGCAAACAGAACGCCAGCGGCTCAGCGCCAAGCACGAATCGGCTACAGGTGCACTTGAGAAGTGCGTTGCGAATCGCAACATTCCAGCCAAACGCCGCTGTAATAAAATCATGAAAATTTTTCTTGTTTCTGAGATCCACGCGGCGGAAAGCCCGCTTCTGGGCACGGCAGTCCCTGTTTGCCTAAGAAGCAGGCAGTCGCCGCGTGTGCCGTCGCAGTCGCTTGATTCTAGCAGGGCGACGGGGGTTCACAGTTGACAGCAGTGCATCACCCGTCATCATGCGAGACGAGTGAAGACGGGTAGGGCAAGTTACGCAGACGTTGAGGCGGATCCTTCTAGTTCGTGCTGCTCGTTGCATCACCAGGCATTGCAAGCCGATGCCACAACCACCTGGAACGCGTCATTCCGATCGGTTTTTCCTGGGATGGCGTGTTTTTACCTTCCTTGTTTCCCTTGAGAGCCAATTCGTGTCAGTTCAGAGATTTCGGAAACGCGGTTTCACGTTGGTGGAATTGCTGGTCGTGATCGCCATTATCGGCGTCATGGTCGGGTTGCTCCTGCCGGCCGTTCAAGCTGCCCGCGAGGCCGCCCGCCGCATGCAGTGCGGCAATAACTTGAAGCAACTCGCTCTTGCCCACCACAACTACGAGAGCACCTATGGCTCCCTGCCACCTCGTAAAGGGGGCACCCAGGGTAGTAGCGCTCTCACTGGTAACGGCGGACGACTGACTACTGGGTTCATCGGGATTTTGCCGTTCATCGAGCAACAGGCGATGTACGACAGGATCCAAGCGGGTGACGCTACGGCGGGCATTGCGCCAGGAGGCCCTCAATCCTGGCAAGGTTGGGCGGTGTGGGATAACTCACCGGCGGCACTTCGCTGCCCCTCCGACTCGAATAATACCCCGGGCGGGCGCTTGAACAGCTACGCGTTCTCGGTCGGCGACCAGGCTGAAGGCATCCTTAATAACGAGACAAACCGAGGTCTCTTTGCGGTCCGGCGTAACGTGGGATTCCGCGAGATCACCGATGGCTTATCGAATACGATTTTGATGAGCGAGCGGCTGATCCAGACCGGATATGCCGCCCAGAACCCATCGGCAGCGGGATTTCAGGAGATCGATTACCTGCTGGGGAGTGCCCAGGTGTCAGGCGTTCACAACTCGCCTGCGCTGTGCCGAACGGTCACGCTCGGACGGTGGTATGCCGAAGGGACGCCGATCAATAATCAATGGGGACGGCACTGGACCGACGGTCAGTCGCACCGCGTCTCGTTCAATACGATTCTGCCGCCGAACTCCCCCACCTGCTTCGACCGCGGATCTTATGCCGACCAGCAAGGGATGATCTTGCCGCCCGTCAGCCGCCATCCCGGTGGCGTCAGCGTCGCGTTGGCGGATGCCTCGGTGCGGTTCATGACTAGCTCGATTGATGCCGGCGACTCGAATCTGCCCGCGCCGCAAAGTGGCACGGGTGGCCCATCGCCATACGGGATTTGGGGTGCCCTGGGGTCGAAGAGCGGTGGCGAGACCGTCCAACTGCCGTAAGTTCCATTGGCTGCGGTTCACTCCGTAGCTTGGGTATCTATGAGGTGCGAATGCATTGCGTTCGCACCTTTTTTCAACTCTTGTAGGAATCGAATTGATGAAGTTTCGTTCAGCGCTGAGCCCTGCGTTGTTTGGATTGCTGGTCGTGGTAGCGTTCGCCGGTTGTGGGTCTTCATCCAATCCGGCGACTTATCCAGTGACCGGAACGGTGACATTTGAAGGAAAACCGCTGGCCGGTGCGAACGTTGGTTTTTCGGCTACCGATGAGAACACCCGAGGTGCGATCGGCGTGACCGACAGCGAAGGGAAGTATTCGCTGACCACGTTTGAGCAAGGCGATGGCGCGATGGCCGGGACGTTTAAGGTCACGGTCTCGAAGTTTGACGGCCCCGAAACGGCCGTGCAACTGGCGGATCCATCGGCCGATACCGGTGGCGAGATGCCAGCCGACTACTCGCCAGAAGCGTCGACAGCGCCCGCCCGGCCTTCGAAGAATCTGTTGCCGCAACAGTACCTGAGACCGCAAACCACCCCGCTCAGCTTCACGGTCGAGACCGGTCCCAACACTTTCGACATTGTGGTTGAATAAGCGGGGCGCGGCCTGTGGATGGGTAGCACGATGGTTTTAGGAGGGCGCGCCCGGAGCCCCCGGTGATGGTCGCGCCTCCTGAACCAGATATTGAGCCAGTGAAAATTTCTTTGGTTGCCAGGCAGTTCTCTCTGTCACGCTTTCCACCATGCCCTTCGTTCTCAGGGACGTGCCACCCAGAAGCAGCGTGCCACCCAGTAGCAGCACACTACGCAAGCGACCAACGTCCTCAGCCTAAGCGGTATTCCACGCATTCGTGGAAGAACCGTTCATGGCGCAGGGTCAGCGAGCAACGCTGGTAGCAGGTGGAGCCATCGGGTGGTTGATTACCTGTGGGAAAATAGGCACCGGTGATGCTAGACTACGGGCCCACTGACCATTCCCCCCGCCAAACCCGTGCGCACATCGATGAGTACCCTCTGGGTCGCCCTGCTGTCATTTGTCGGATTCTTTGTCGCTTATCACACTTACGGCCGCTGGATCGCCAGAAAGCTGTTTCGCGTCGATGCGGCTGCCATCGTGCCCAGCCATGAACTGCGCGATGATGTCGATTATGTGCCGACGCGGAAATCGGTGATTTTCGGTCACCACTTCACGAGCATTGCTGGGACCGGCCCGATCGTAGGGCCAGCGGTGGCGGTGTTCTGGGGCTGGTTGCCCGCGGTCTTGTGGGTGGTGTTCGGTTCGATCTTTATCGGCGCGGTGCATGACTTAGCCTCGCTGATCATCTCGCTGCGTTCGCGTGGGGAGACGATTGGCCAATCGGCCGGTCGGCTGATTTCGCCGCGTGCTAAGCTGATTTTCTTGCTCGTACTGGCCCTGGCACTGTCGATCGTGCTGGCGATTTTTGGGCTGGTGATCGCCAACGTGTTCGCGCTCTACCCGGAAGCGGTGCTGAGCGTCTGGATCGGGATGCCCGTGGCGATCGCGATTGGATGGTGGGTTTACCGCCGCGGCAGTGGGCTGCTGGTCCCGAGCCTGTTGGGGTTAGCGGTGCTGTATGGGGCGGTCTATATCGGGGCGTACCACTTGCCGTTGAACCTTGAGCATGTCTTGCCAGCGGGCTCGTTGTGGCTGACTCCGGTGGTGGTTTGGACCGTCCTGTTGCTGCTGTATGCGGCGGCCGCGTCCGTGTTGCCGGTATGGTTGTTGTTGCAGCCTCGCGATTACATCAACAGTCATCAGTTGTACATTGCACTCGCGCTGCTGATCACGGGACTGGCGGTGGCGGCCGTTAGCGGCAAGGCCGACATCGCTGCTGCCGCGCCAGCGATTGCCGCTGATATTCCGGCAGACGCGCCACCGATGCTACCGTTTCTGTTTATCACCATTGCCTGCGGCGCGGTCAGCGGTTTTCACTGTTTGGTCAGCTCAGGGACAACCAGCAAACAGTTGTCAAATGAGCTCGATGCCCAGGCCGTTGGCTATGGCGGCATGTTGCTTGAAGGCGGGCTGGCGGTGCTGGTGATTTTGGCCTGTTGTGCTGGCGTCGGCATGGGGCGGATCGACAAGTCGGTCGACGCGCAGGGCAACACGCAGTATGCCCAAGTGCAATCGCCCGAGGGCCAGCAGCGCGCTGCGTGGACCGCTTATTACCGACCGACGGCCGCAGATGGAACCGTCAGCGGCTGGAAATCCTATACGCTCAAACGGCAATTGGGAGCGTTCATTGATGGTGGAGCGAACTTTCTATCCACGATTGGCATGCCGCTGAAAATGGGGATCGCGATCATGGCGGTGTTGGTGGCAAGTTTCGCCGCCACGACGCTTGACACCGCCGCACGATTGAATCGCTACGTGTTGCAAGAACTGGCCACAGCGGTCCGCTTTCGCCCAATGGAAAACTACGTGGTGGCGACTTGCGTGGCGGTCGGGGGCAGCGGAGCAATCGCACTGCTGGCTGGCGAACGGCCCGGCACTGGCGGGTTGATCCTGTGGCCGCTGTTTGGTGCGACCAATCAACTGCTGGCGGGGCTGGCGCTGATGGTGGCGACGTTTTATCTCGCTCGCCGCAGTCGCGCCGTCGCCATTGTCGCCTTGCCGATGATGTTCATGTTAATCATGCCAGCTTGGGCGATGACCTATGATTTGATCAACACTTGGATTCCGCAGCGGAACTACATTCTGATCTCGTTCGGCTGTGCGATCCTCGCGTTGCAAGCCTGGATGACGGTCGAAGCGGTGCTGATCTATCGCAAGATCTACGGCGTTCAGGAACCGCCCGCGCGGTTGCCGGTGCAGCGCGTGCTGCCGACCAAGACGGAAGTGGAAGAGGAACCCGAACCGGCGGCCGTCGGCTGAGCGACATTAAAATGATCGGCCGCCAGGCTGCGGCCGACTTCGGGGTGGCACGCCCAGAGCCCCAGCGATGGGCGTGGTTTGCTGAGCCAGCTACTAAGTCGACGCGACATTCCCTGGTTGCCCTGCAATTCACCCCAGCACGCCCTTCGTTCCTCAGGGACGTGCCACCCCAATGATGTCGTCGGCTGAGCAAAATTGATAGAATCAGCCGTTAGGATGCGGCCGACTGCGAAATCCGATGACTGCGGCGGGCCAGCAGCAGGTGCACAGCGTCGTAGACCGCATGGGCGACGATCGGGATCAACAGGTTGCCCGAGACGATCACCAGGCCGCCCAAGTACATCCCGATCAGTGTCGCCAGCACGATATAGGTCGGCGTGACCGGGTGCATCAAGCCGAACGCCAGCGAACTGGCGATCAGTCCAATGCCGATCGCCAGCGGCGTTGCCGTCTCCAGCGAACCGATCAGCCAACCCATCAGCCAGCCACGGATCAACAGCTCCTCGCCGACGCCCGCGGCAGTTGAAATCGCGATCAATTCGGCGGGGCTCAGCCGCAACAGCGCTGCGACGACCGGCAATTGATCGAGCGATCGCAGCTCGCGAAACGGCGCCCAATCGATTCGCTCGATCAGTTCTACGGCGGCCAACATCGGCAGCGCCGCCAGCGTGCCCCACCACAACGAGCTCAGGATCAACCAACTATTCTCGGCGCTCAGCGGCGGCAGCCACTGCCGCACGTCGACAGCAAACAGCCAGCCCAAGAGCAACGCGATGAAGCCCATTCCCAGTTCCACGGTGATTGCGGTGACGAACACCGAGTCGGCCTGAGCATCGGATTCGGACATACCTGGGAGCGCCTGGGTGTCGGGTCGATTGAGCGGTCGCGGGGAAGGCTATAGATTGACGTGTATGAACGTCGAGGAAAACCGGTTGTCACCGCCGCAACTGCTGAAGATCACTAAAGCGCTGGCCGATCCCCAGCGGTTTGCGATCTTGGAACGGATCGCGGCCGAGCCGGAAGTTGCCTGCAAACAATTGGTCGCCGAGTTCCCGATCACGCAGGCGACGATCTCGCATCACCTGAAAGAGTTGGTCGCCGCCGATTTGATCGCCTCGCGGCGGATCGGCCAGTGCGCGATGTTGTCGCGCCGCGAGGATATTCTCAGCGACTACCTGATGCAGCTCAGCGGCAAATTGCTGCCACCGATCAACGGCCAGTCTGACACCGATCACTCGGGCGATGCTTGCTCCGAAAAGCAGCCGGGGGAACGATGAGCGTGCCGCTACTCACCGCAGGCGGATGCTAGCCGATGCCACAGTGCCTGGTCAGCTTCGGGTCCAATTTGGGAACGCGCCAGTCGTTGCTCACTGCAGCGGTCGGCGAGCTGTCGCGGATCGCGGCCGTGGAGAACTTGCGCGTCAGCCGGCTGTACGAGTCGCCACCGATCGGCGGGCCGAGCGGACAGGATCCGTTTCTCAACGGCGTCGCGGCATTTGACACCGATGCGCGGGCGCTGCAGGTGCTCGGCTGGTTGCAGGCGCTGGAAAACCGGCTCGGCCGCCGCCGTGAGAAACGCTGGGGGGCGCGGTGTATCGACCTCGATGTGGTGCTGCACGGGAACCTGATCGGCGGGTCGAGCGACCTGACCGTGCCGCACCCGCGCTACACCGCCCGGCGATTCGTGCTGCTACCGGCCTGCGACGTGGCAGCCGATTACCGTGACCCGCGGTTCGGCTGGACGCTGCGGCGACTGTCCGAGCACCTCGCGGCGGGCAATGCGTCGCTGGCCCTGGCCGGCGGAGATGCCGCGACGCGTGCGGAGCTCTGTCGCCGGCTACGCGATGATCACGACGTGCTGACCTTCGCCGGCGATCCCCTGCCCGAGCCGATGGCGGTAATCGCCAACGTTCCGGCGGCGAGTTCGCAACCTGCCGGGGTGAGGGCGACGGCTGACACGACTTCGGGTTCCGCCCGCATCACTGTCGACGACGATTCGCCGTGGGTCGCGGCTTCGGTCGGTCCGTTGCCCACTTCCCCCGAGCTTCAACAGCAGCTTTCGGCAGACCGCTGCGTGCCGCGGCTGATCGCGCGGATGCAGTGGACGCGTCCCGAAGAACGTTGGCCGGCACCGCACCGCATCTGGCCCTCGACCAGCACTTGGCCGGAGTATCGCCTCGAGGTCGACGATCTCGACTGGGCCGCCGGAGAGATCGTTTCGGCGTTGGCCTCGATGCGCTGTCCGCTGCAGCCGGTGACGGTAGATGGGCAGTGGTGGCGTTAACACGCCACCGGAGCGGGTCGCTATCATACGAGCGGTGCAAGCAGATCTGCCGTGCTGAAGATCCTGTCCGGCACTGCTGATCGGCGCTGCCGCGCACCGCTCCTGCCCCTCTGCCCTTCCTGCCTCCCTCCAACCAATCGGTGAACACGATGCTGTTGAGATCGCTTGTCGTTGCAGTTTTCCTGTGTGTCCCCTTACTGAGTCCAAGTCTGCTGCAGGCCGAGTTTCGTGCCGGCGCAGCGACGAGCAACATCACGCCGCCGCTGGGCGGTGACATCGTCGGCAACTTTCTGCCGATCAAGGCGACGCACATTCACGATGAACTGTTCGCCCGCTGTCTTGTCTTGGATGACGGAGAGACCCGCGTGGCGCTGGTTGTGTGTGATCTGCTCGGGATCCACCGCAGCATCAGCGATGCGGCGCGAGCCAAGATCGAAGAGCGGCTGGGGATTCCGCAGTCGCATGTGCTGATCTCTGCCACGCACACCCATTCGGCGATCAGCGCGATCGGTGGACGTTACGAGGTTGCGCAGGAAATGAACGATTACCAGCGGTTTGTCGTCGACCGGATCGTCGACGGTGTGCAGCGGGCCAGCAACCTCCTGCGGCCAGCCGAGCTTGGGTTCGGCGCGGTCGATGTGCCGGAGCACGTTTTCAACCGCCGCTGGCACATGCGCGAAGGCTCGGTCTGGAAGAGCCCCTACGGCGATGTCGACCGGGTGAAAATGAATCCGCCGGCCGGCAGTGCGGATCTGGTCAAACCGGCGGGCCCGACCGATCCGGCCGTCTCCTTCATCGCGGTGCGTGAACCCGATGGCACACCGATCGGCTTGTATGCCGCTTACTCGCTGCACTACGTCGGCGGCGTGGGCCCAGGCCATATTTCGGCTGACTATTTCGGCATGTTCTGTGACGAGCTGGCGCGGCTGCAACAATCCGAGCCGCACGATCCGCCGTTCGTTGCCTTGCTGGCCAACGGCACCAGCGGCGATATCAACAACATCAACTTTCAGGAGCCGCGTCCTCGCAAACAAGCTTACGAGCAGATGCGGTATGTCGCTCACGACGTCGCCAGCAAGGTCCACGAGGCGCTTCCCAAGGTGACGTATCAGCAGGATCTGAAGTTGGCGGCAAGCTACCGCGAGGTACCGGTGCAACTGCGTCAGCCGTCGCCGGCGCTGGTGGCTTGGGCCAAGGAGAAGCTGAGCGAGAAGCCCGACCCGTCGAGAGGTGCGGACTTGCCGCGGATCTATGCCCAGCGGGCGCTGGGAATTACCGAACACGCTGCCGAGACGTCCGTGCCACTGCAATTGTTGCGGATCGGCCAGACCACGATCGGCACGATGCCCTGCGAAGTGTTCTGCGAGATCGGCTTGGACTTCAAACGCCGCAACCCGTCGCAGCCGGCGTTCCTGGTTTCACTCGCCCATGGCTATTACGGCTACCTGCCGACGCCGGCCCAGCATCAACTGGGCGGGTATGAAACCTGGCTGGGAACCAATCGGCTGCAGATCGACACCTCTGACCGCTTCCTTGAACAACTGGACGCGATGGCCGAAGAGCTCGGCGATACGCCCTAAAGCAGGATTGCCGCGAATGCAGCGGAGCGGCGACGGTTGCCGTTACCGCTGCGGCCGGACGACGACTTTCATCTGATCGGGATCGCCGGCATGCAGTCGTTCGAACCACTGCGGCCCGTCTTGCAGCGTGATCTGAGCGGTGATCAGCGGGGCGACGTTGATCGCTCCGCTGCGCATCAGTTCGATGCACTGCGGGTATTCGCCGTTGCAGCCGCAGGTTCCCTGCAAGCGAATTTCGCGGGTGACGACGCTTTGCAGCGGCAGTTCAATCGTCGGCGAAACGTTGCCGACCAAGGTCACGTGGCCCCCTTTGCGGACCGACTCGATCGCAATCTTGATCGTCGCCGTGGCCCCGACAACCTCCAGCGCAACGTCGGCGCCGCGACCTCCGGTGAGTTCGCGGATCGCTTGCGGCACGTCGCATTGGTCGCTGCGCAACGTTTCGGTTGCGCCGAGTTCCGCGGCAACGCTCAGCCGCTTATCGTTGATGTCGACCGCGATCACACGGGTCGCTCCGGCCGCCTTAGCTGCTTGCAACGTCAGCAGGCCGATCATCCCGGCGCCGACCACAACGACGGTATCGCCAAGGCGGATCGACGAGACGTTGACGGCATGCACGCCGACGGAGACCGCTTCCACCAACGCCGCATGTTCGAATGGCATCCCCTCGGGCAGCAGGTAGACGATCCGCCGCGGAACGGCGATCCGCTCCGCAAAGGCCCCATGCCGACGGTACTCGCCGCACGATACACCGAGCACGCGGCGATGATTGCAGAGGTTTTGATGCCCGTCGCGACAGAACTCGCAGCGTCCGCAGGAGACCATCGAGTCGAACGTCACACGGTCGCCGGGCATCAGGTCGTCAACATCGGAACCGACACTGACGACGATTCCGGCCGCTTCGTGACCCATGATCAACGGCGGGATGCGGCGACCGGTGCTGCCATCGTAGCCATGGATGTCGCTGCCACAGATCCCGCAGGCCTCAACTTGGATCAAGACGTCTTCTGGACCCATTTGCGGCTCGTCGACCTCAGTGACTTCCAAACGTTTATAGTCCGTCAGCAGCAGCGCCTTCATCGTATTTTCCCTCGTAGGCTAGACGTGAATCATCGGTGGATGTGTTTGGCTGGTCGCTTCGTGTCCATGCAGCCGACTTCAGAAACCCTTCTGAAGCGCTGCGGCGAGCGACAATCCTCGTCAAGACAATAACCCATGCGGAGGCAGCCAAACAGGCGATGCATCGGTCCTGCGTCTACTCGGGCTTGAGTGTGTAGCTGCCGAAGTGGATGCCGCTGGGCTCGTCGTAGGCAAATCCGCCCGAAGGGGCGAAGTACTTCTTGAACTCGTCAAACGGCGGCAACTCGTTGCGGCGCAGCATGTCGGAAAATCCTCGCAGACGCGGATTGTTCTCGCCCTGGGTTTGCAAGAACGACTTCGTCTGGTCCGACCGCGCCAGTTCATAGAACTGACGAAAGATTTCAGCGGTGCGGGTGAAGGACAACAAAAACGGCTTGTCGCCACCGAGTTGACCGCCCAGCTCACTGGCCACCAAGTCGTAATCCGGCAGCTCGACCAATCGCGGCAGCGCACCACCATGGGCGCGGATCGTCCGCTCGATGAACTGCCGGCTATCGCTGGCCAGCAACCAGTCGCCGACAATCGCCGCGCACGGCTCGGGGCGCCGCAGCCCTTCGGGCATCGCGCGCTCACGGTTGCGGCCAAACAGATAGAGCTTCGTGGTGCCGAGCGACTCGCTCCGCATGGCCGATGGGAATGCCTGCTGGAGTTGCTCGAGCGTGGCCGTGGTGGCAGCCACGTCTTTGAGCTTCAGCCCATAGATCGATGCAGAACTGTTGATTTGCACCGGCGGCTGCAACCATGACAACATCACCAGGCGATCGTCCAACGCATCGATCACCGCAGCGCGGAAATCGCCTCCGACCCGCCGCTTGTACGGCTCCTCGATCAGCCGCTGCAGCGCGTTTTCGCCTTGGAAGCGATCGAGAATTCGGCCCAGGCCGTCGTAGGTCGCGTCCACGCGCCACCCGATCGACGTGTAGCTGGCCACATCATCGGGCACCCAAGTTGGCGGATTGGTATCGCCGTCCTTGGGACGCAGCACCGAGAAGATTCCGTCTCGCGGCGGGTCGATTAAGACGTGAGCGTGAGCGATGTCAGAGAACAGCTCTCCGCCGTGAAAGGTGCTTGCGCCGATTCCGCGGATTTTGGAAATCCCCAGTTCTTCCGCCACTCCCCAACCCAGCGCGGCTCCGACGCCACCGCCAGCGATGGCACGCTTGAGCAACCGATAGGGATCGGCGAAAAACGTCAACTGCGGACGCGTATCGGCCGCCCCGATGCAGCGGCCCATCACCGCGGCAAAGTCGGTCGATTCGGCCAGCGTTTTACCGCCGGCCTTGCCGTTCCACCGTGCCAGCGCCTCGGTGGCGACGCTCGGTCCGATGCCGATCAGCGTGGCGCCGGCGCGATGAAAATATTCCATCTGTGATCCGCTGCCATCGGGCCGCATCAGCCGCCGGACTTTGGTGTCGCCCACGGACTCGGTGCGGGCGACCGCGCCGCCGCGAGCGAATCGCTTCTCGATGTCCTCGAGCACTTTGACGAGCGTCTGGTTGTCCTCGCCGGTCTCGATCACGAACAGCCAGCCCAGTCCGCCTTGCTGCTCGCGTCGCTCCTGCAATCGACGCCGGATCGCTTCGGGCGACTCATCTTTAGCCGTCTCTGCATCGTTACTGCTCGCTTCGGCACCACCCGTCGGCACCAAGCCAACCGCGAACTGGCCATGCGGAATGTCCAACAGTTCGTCCAGCGAGACCCCTAACTCACCGCTGATTTCATTAAAAAAATCTGCCGCCGTGGTGAACAGGTCGCCTGCAAACGGCCGCAGCTTGGGATCAGCCACCATCTGGCCGATGGAACTGTCCTTCAAATCGCTCCGCAGTTCATCGACATTTTCGATCCGCAGGTAAACCAGTGTCTGCTCCGGCAACAGTCGCGGCGCGCCGGGGACCGATGACGGTTGCGAACTTGTCGGCGGCTGAGCCAGCAGCGCCGTGGGCCAGCTCAGTAATAGCAACCCGGCCAGAGTGAAAAGCGAGGTGCGCATGAATTGCATCCGCCAAGACGAGGAGTGAGGAGTTAACGGGTCGGTGCTGCAGCGGCCGAGAACGCGGTCACAAGCATGCCGTTGAGCGGCGCGCGTCGAGTGCCAATCTCGCGCCGCGACGAGCGACCACTTCGGTCCACTTAGGATATTCGTTGCAACCCAGCGCGTCTTGGCTCCAGGGAGCGGAATTTTGCCGCGAAACCTCGGCGACGCGGCAGGGTTGCTCACTCCAGACCCGAAAGAGTCCTCAACCGGCCGGCCTGCTGTGCTAACATGATGGGTGCGAACACCGCGCAGCCCATCCTGGCCACGCCGCCGGTTCCTGTCGTTCACTCCGCCTGCCGTAACGAATCATGTCCCAGCAAATCACCCGAAACGTCATCGTCGCCCTAACCGCCGGCTGCCTGATCACGTTGTCGACGTCCGCAGCCTGGGCACAACGCGGGGGCAGCATGCGACCCGGAACAGGCCAGGGTGGAGGTGGCCAAACCGGCGGTGGCCAGACTGGCGGCGGTGGTGGCAGCGGCATCGGCGCCGTCGGTGGTACCGCCCAGCCCAGCAGTGCGGTCACGGGCGAACTCAGCCGCTCCGCCGACCGCATGCTCTCCGACGCAGGCGAACAAGCTGGCGGCACGGGTGGAGCAGGGCTCGGCGGCATGCGGGGCCTCGGCGGCATGGGGATGGGCGGCATGGGCTTGGGCGGCTTCGGTGGGATGAATCCGTTTGGAGCCAGTCCGTTTGGAACAAGTTCCGCTGACCAAACTCCGAGCATCCGCGTGCGGTTGCGCTCCGACGTTCAGGTGCCCGCGCAGCCACCGCGGGCGGTCCAGTCGCGCGTGCAACGCCAAGTCCTGGTGAACTCGCCGATCCAGCGCCGCGTGAACGGAATGGCGGTGTCGGTCCTCGATGGCGTGGCGACCCTGACCGGAACCGCCAACAGTGAGCAGGACCGGCGGATGGCGGAACTGGTGCTGCGATTAGAACCAGGTGTCCGCCAAATCAACAATCAGATCGTCGTCGCTCCGTGAACCGCCGACCTCATCGCGGACAGCCTGCCGCCGTTGGAGTTCAGGCTTCAGCCTGCCTCTTGATTGGAGTCCAAGCTTCCGCCTGCCTCCGTTGGAGTTCAGGCTTCAGCCTGCCGCCGTTGGAGTTCAGGCTTCAGCCTGCCGCCGTTGGAGTTCAGGCTTCAGCCTGCCTCTTGATTGGAGTCCAAGCTTCCGCCTGCATTCGGCGTTGACTTCCGCAGCGTTTCTCAGCCTCAACGAGATGCCTGCCGCGCTAAGAAGTCGCATCCCGGCGGGTTAGTTGAGTGATCCCACGTTCGCGCACCGCGTTCAATGGATTCTATTGGTAGCACTGCGGCTTAACGCTCGCGCATCCCAGCGTTGCAGCTCATCGTCGGTCGGACTGCCGCCGCGGTGGCTTCGTGTTCCTGTTTTGTCCGCCGTCGTCACTCGTTGATCGGTTCGTTCCCGCTACGCTCAGCCACTATGTCTAGCTCTGTCTCCGCTTTCCGTGCCGCTGACAATCACCCGAATTTTCCGCAGATGGAAGATGAGGTGCTGAAATTCTGGGACGAGGCGGGTATCTATCACGAGTCGCTCCGCCGCCGCGAGGGGGCTCCATCGTTCGTATTTTACGAAGGCCCGCCGACGGCCAACGGCATGCCGCACCCTGGTCACTGCCTGACGCGGTCGATCAAGGATGTGTTCCCACGCTACAAAACGATGCGCGGGTTTCGCTGCGTCCGCAAAGCCGGCTGGGATACCCATGGCCTGCCGGTCGAAGTCGAGGTCGGCAAAGAACTCGGGATTCACAGCAAGGAAGAGATCGAAGCCTTCGGAGTCGAAGCGTTCATCCAGCACTGCGAGCGCAGTGTTTGGCGCTACATGCAGGCCTGGCGGACGCTGACCCGGCGGCTCGGCTTCTGGGTCGATCTGGATGACGCTTATGTGACCTACCACCAAAGCTACATTGAGAGCGTGTGGTGGAGCCTGAAGCAACTGTTCGATCGCGGGTTGCTCTACCAGGGGCACAAAATCGTGTGGTGGTGGGCCCAGGGCGGCACGGCGCTGTCGGCCGGGGAAGTCGGCGAGGGCTATCGCGACGTCGCCGATCCGAGCGTTTACGTGCGATTTCCGCTGATCGATCGTCCGGACCGTAGCTTGGTCGTGTGGACGACGACGCCCTGGACGCTGCCGAGCAACCAGTTCGCAGCGGTCAATCCAGAATTGCAGTACAGCGTCGTCGCCGACCAGGAGACCGGCGAGGAGCTGATCGTCGCGACGGCCCTGGTCGAGACGCTCGCTCACAAGCTCAAACGGCCACTGGAAACGGTGGAAACGCTCGCGGGGACACGCCTGATCGGGCTCCGCTATCAGCCGCCATTTGAGACCTACGCCGATCGTGCCGGAGAGATCGGCACACTGGTCGACGGCACCGCACAGCACCGCTACTTCCGCGTGGTCGCGGCCGACTTTGTCACCATCGACAGCGGCACGGGCGTGGTGCACATGGCCCCAGCGTTCGGTGAGGCCGACCACGAGGTGTTGATCCAGGAACGCCAACGCTTCATCGACCAACATACGCTGGAACTGTTCTGCGCCGTCGGCCCCGATGGGAAGTTCACTCACGAAGTGCCCGAACATGCCGGGGTGTGGGTGAAGGACGCCGATCGACCGCTGATCCGCCAGCTCAAGGAGTCACAGCGGCTGCTCCATCAAGAGCAGTACGTTCACTCTTACCCGTTCTGTTGGCGCGCCGACCAGGACCCGCTGATCCAATATCCGCGGCGAAGCTGGTTCGTTCGCACGACCCAGTACCGCGATGCGATGCTGGCCAACAACGCCCAAATCGGTTGGCAGCCCGAGCACATCCGCGATGGCCGGTTCGGCAACTTTCTGGCGTCGAACGTCGATTGGGCGCTGTCACGTGAGCGTTACTGGGGTACACCGCTGCCGATCTGGATCTGCCAGGAAACCGGTCAAGGCGAAGCCGTGGCCAGCTACGACGAATTGCTCGCCAAACCGGGCGTGACCGGGACGGAAGCGTGGGAAAACGCTAAGGCGGCGATGCCAGAACTGGTCGATGACCTGCGCGTTCACAAGCCGTACATCGACGAGGTGACCTACGACTCGCCGTTTGCACCGGGCGCTCGCATGCGGCGCGTCTCGGAGGTGATCGACTGCTGGTACGACAGCGGTGCGATGCCGTTTGCTCAGTTCGGTTGGCCACACCAAAACGATGAACTGTTCAAAGATCAGTTCCCCGCCGACTTCATCAGCGAAGCCCTCGACCAAACCCGCGGTTGGTTTTACAGCCAATTGGCGATCAGCACCTTGCTGTTCTCCGACCAAGCGCGGGCTGAGCAAGCAACGGATCACGGTGTCCAAGTCGGCGGGCCGCACCCGTTTCGCAACTGCATCGTGCTGGGACTGATGCTCGGCGAGGACGGCCAAAAGATGTCCAAGAGCAAGCGAAATTATCGTGAGCCAACGGAGATCTTTGAAAAGTATGGCGCCGATGCGCTGCGATGGTTCTTCTTCAGCGGCCAGCCGCCGTGGACCGCGATCCGCTACCGCGAACAGTCGATCCGAGAATCGATCCCCGAGTTCCTCTTGCGGCTGTGGAACGTCTTCAGTTTCTTTACGATCTACGCCGAAATCGACGGCTTCGATCCGACCGACGGAGCAACTCCCGACGAGCAACTCGGCCGCCGCAGTTTTGCCACGGCGGCCGGCTACCGTCCGGCGGCGATGCGCAGTGAGATCGACCGCTGGATCCTCAGCGAACTCAGCCGCACCGTGGAGATCGTCACGCAGCGGATGGATGCGCTGGACAATTACAACGCCGCGGCGGCGATCACATCGCTCGTCGACGCGCTGAGCAACTGGTACGTCCGCCGCAGCCGCGATCGTTTTTGGGCAGGCGACAAACAATCGGCCGATAAGCTCGATGCGTTCTGGACGCTGTATGAAGTGCTGCTGGATGTCACCAAGCTAATCGCGCCCTTCACTCCATTCCTGGCTGAAACCTTGTGGCAACACCTGCGTGAGCCGTTTGCCAATGCAGCGAGTGACACGAAGCCATTGGCCAGCGTCCACCTATGTGATTATCCGGTCGCCGATACGGCGCTGGTCGATACCGCGCTGAGCGATTCGATGCGGTTGTTGCGCGAGATCGCATCGCTGGGCCGTGCTGCCCGGGCTGAAGCGAATCTCAAGGTTCGCCAACCACTGACCAAAGTGGAAGTGGTGCTGGCCAACGACAGTGAAATCGCCTGGCTCAAAAGTCATGACGCGCTCGTCCGTGATGAACTGAACGTCAAACAGGTCGCTTATACGACTCAGGGCGATCAGTATGTTCAGTATAAGATCGTGCCAAACTTTAAGCGCCTCGGGCCCCGGGTCGGTAAGAACATGCCGGCCGTCAAGGCAGCCTTGACCAACGCCGATGGCGGTGAACTGCTCAGCGAAATGCAGAAGGCCGGTAAGATCACGCTGCCCGTGGCCGACCAGTCGCTGGAGTTGACCGCCGAGGATATCGACATTCGACTGACCGCACGCGAGGGCTGGGCCGCAGCGCAAGGCCGCCAGTGCGTCGTTGTGCTGGCTACGGAATTGACCGACGAACTGATTCGCGAAGGGATCGCTAAGGATTTGGTCCGGACCATTCAGAACCTGCGCAAAGAGATCGGGTGCCAATACACCGATCGGATTCGCGTCGGTATCCAGACCGATTCGGAGCACATCAAGCAAGCAGTTCTAGAGAATCAAGCATTGATTGCCAGCGAGACGCTTGCCACCGAAATCCTTGATGCCGCTGTCTCCGGTGGTGGTCAGGCGGAAAGTGAAGATGCTGTGATCACGGTCGTTGCCCAGTCGAATTAGCCCTCACGCTGGTCGTTAAGCACCGTGCGGGACCTGCTTAACCTATTCAATTTCGTTTTTCCTCCAACTCAACAGGATCCTCAATGGCGGTTCGCTTCGGAATGGTCGGTTGTGGCATGATCTCCAACTTTCATGCCCGCGCAATCGCTGACGCTCCAGATGCAACGTTGACCGGGGTCTACAGTCGATCTGTGGAAAAGACGCAGGCTTTTGCTCAGCAGCATGGTTGCCGAGCGTTTGAAAGCCTGGAGCAGATGTTGGCTGATCCGGAAGTTGACGCGATCACGATCTGCTCCCCCAGCGGAGCGCACCTCGAACCGGCCCTCGCTGCCGCCGCTGCCGGCAAGCACATCATCGTCGAAAAGCCGCTTGAGATCACGACTGAGCGCTGTGATCAGATCATCCAGGCGGCTGCCAATGCCAATGTCAAACTCGGCGTCACCTTTCAAAGCCGCTTTCACGAATCGGCCAAACTGCTCAAACGCGCTGTGGAAGCACAACGCTTTGGCACGATCACCCTCGGCGATGCGTATGTGAAGTGGTACCGCAGCCAGGAATATTACGACAGCGGCGCGTGGCGCGGCACCTGGGCGCTCGACGGCGGCGGCGCCTTGATGAATCAGGCGATCCACTCGGTCGACCTCCTGCTGTGGTTGATGGGCCCCGTTGCCGAAGTCCACGCGCGGACAGCGACGATGACGCACGAGCGGATCGAAGTCGAAGACGTTGCCGTCGCCAATCTGCTCTTCAAGTCCGGGGCTTTAGGGGTGATCGAAGCCACCACGACCGCGTTTCCCGGCTGTCTGAAGCGGATCGAGATTTCCGGCAACCGCGGTACAGCAATCCTAGAAGAGGAAGATCTCAAACAATGGCAATTTGCTGAGGAAACGGCTGAGGATGAAGCGATCCGGCAACGGATGGCGGGCAAAACCAAGACCGGTGGCGGTGCGGGTGATCCCGCGGCCATCGGCCACCACGGTCACACGATGCTCTTCAGCGAGTTCACCGCGGCGATCGCCGAAGATCGCGTGCCGCTGATCGATGGAACGGAAGGACGCCGCAGCGTTGAGCTGATCCAAGCTATTTATCAATCTGCTAAGACGGGCAAAAACGTTTGCCTCTAAGCGGCGTAGGATATGATCATTAGTAATTTTCTATCAGCCGGCACGCGTTAGCGTCCGGTTCTCACGAACTTTTAAGTGGCCGGACACAAGTAATTTGTCATAAGTGATATCGCTCAGCACGATACATGCCGTGTGCGCGAAACCTCTTCATGGGACAAACTTGTGTCCGGGCGCTTAGGTCGCAGAAATACCCGCCTTATCCGCCTAGAGTGACGAACTCTAAACCATGCCGATCATTGATGTTCGCCAACTAACCAAGTCCTACCGCGTGTTTCGCAAACGCGAAGGGCTGATCGAGAGCATCCGTGGCTTGGGACGCCGCACCTATACGGAGGTGGAAGCGGTCCGCGGCATCAACCTCCAGGTGGAAGCAGGCGAGTTTGTTGCCTTTCTCGGCCCCAATGGAGCCGGTAAGACGACGACCCTGAAGTTGCTCTCCGGCGTGATCAACCCGACCGGCGGCGAAGCGACGGTGATGGGCTTCGTCCCTTGGGAACGGCAGAACGAATACCGTCGCCGTTTTGCGCTGGTGATGGGCCAAAAGAACCAACTTTGGTGGGACCTGCCGGCACAGGAATCCTACCGGTTGCACCAGCAGATCTACGGGGTTTCGGCGGAGAAGTTCAAAGCCACACTCGATGAACTGACGGACCTACTCGACGTCGGCAATTTGCTCGGCCAACCGGTCCGCGAGTTGTCGCTCGGCGAGCGGATGAAGATGGAGTTGATCGCGGCGCTGTTGCATTCCCCTGAAGTGTTGTTTCTCGATGAGCCCACGATTGGCCTGGACGTCATCGCACAACATAATATTCAGCAGTTTTTACGTTTTTATCAGGAACAGCGGCAGATCACTATTCTGCTCACCAGCCACTACATGAAAGACGTTGCGGCGCTTTGTAAACGTGTGGTGATCGTCGCCGGTGGGCTGGTGCAGTATGATGGATCGCTGGCCGGCATTATCGACAAGTTTTCTGGCAAGAAGATCGTCACCTTGCAATTTGCCGCCGGCGACCAACCAGACGATCTATCGCGGCTGGGGACGGTGCTCGAGACCAACTGGCCGAAAGTGAAGATCGGTGTCACCCGCGCCGACGTCCCGCGGATCCTGGCTGACACGCTGAGCCGGTATGCCATCGAGGATGTGTCGGTTGAGGACCCGCCGCTGGAAGACGTCATCGCCGACCTGTTCCATCAAGTGAGTTGATTGGAACCGCTATGAACTCGGCACATGAAATCTCACGGCCCGGTCTGATCCACCGCCTGCGCACGTCCGCGATGATCGTCCAAATCGCGCTGGCGGAACGGCTGGCTTATCGCGGTGATTTTGTGCTCGGGACGCTGATGCGTTTCCTGCCGATCATCACCCAGATTTTTCTTTGGGGGGCAATCTTTGATGCGGTTGCCAGTCAGTCCGACGATGCGGCAGGTCAGGACCAACGCCTGGGTGGTTACAACTTCCCCGACATGGTCGCCTATTTTTTGTTGACCATGATCGCCCGCGCATTTTCGAGTATGCCGGGACTGGCCGCGGGGATTGCCAACCAAGTTCGGCAGGGCGAGATCAAAAAGTACTTGATTCAGCCGGTGGATCTGGTCGGGTTCCTACTGCTGACTCGCATCGCGCATAAATTGGCGTATTACGCGATCGCGATCATCCCGTTTGCGCTGGTGTTTTTCCTCGCCCGCGGATTCTTTACTGACGGCTTCCCACCGCCCTACACATTTGCCGCGTTCATCGCTTCGCTGCTGATGGGGTTTATGATCGGTTTCTTCCTGGAAGCAACGATCGGGATGGTCAGTTTTTGGCTGCTGGAAGTGAACTCGCTGTTGCTGATTTTCATGTTGTTCAGCTTCTTCCTGTCGGGCCATATGTTTCCGTTGACGTTACTGCCCGACTCGATCGAGTGGCTGGTCAATCTATTGCCGTTTAAGTACCTCGCTTACTTTCCGGCGGCGATTTTTTTAGGAAAGATTCCTGACGAAGATTTGCTCGGCGAGTTGTTGATTGAGGCCGCTTGGGTGGTGTTTTTCATCGTCACTTGCCGGCTGATGTACAACCGCGGCATTCGTCGCTACAGCGGGTTTGGAGGTTAATCGAGTTCTCATGACGACCGATTCCATTGCTCGCCCAAAATACCTCAAGGTGTTTCTGACTTTCGCGCGCAACAGCTTGATCCGCGACATGACGTTTCGCGCCGACTTCATCTTCCAGTGCATCAGCAGTGTTGCTTGGACGGCAATGAACGTCGGCTTTTACCTGATTATCTTCCGTTTCACGTCGATGATCGGCGAAGATACGGGGTGGAAACGTGATGAGTTCTTTTTGTTCCTGGCGACGGTCTGGTTCATCAACAGTCTGGTGCAGGCGTTCTTCATGCCCAACGCCAACGAGTTCAGCGAGTTGATCCGCACCGGCGGGCTTGATTTCGCACTGCTCAAGCCAATCGACACGCAGTTTTTGATCTCCTTTCGGCGGATCGAGTGGAGCGCATTGTCGAACTTCGTCGTCGGACTATTGATCGCCGGAGTCAGTCTGTATTCGATGGCGGCCCGCGAAGTCGACGCACTGGTGCCGTCGCCGCTATCGGTGTTGCTGTATGTGTTTTATGTCGCCTGCGGGGTGGCGATTATGTACAGCGTGATGATTTGTTTGGCGGCCACCAGTGTTTGGCTCGGGCGGAATCAGTCGCTCTATGATTTTTGGTTTTACATCACCAACTTCAGCCGTTATCCGATGGAGATTTACAACACACCGCTTGGCCGACCGCTGCTCGGTTTTTTTACGTTTGTGGTTCCGGTCCTGGTCGTCGTCAACGTTCCAGCCAGGATCTTAGCTCGTCCACTCGATCCGCCTGCCGATTGGGAACTGCCGCTGGCGCTATGGGCGTTGCTCGCGACTTGGGGCAGTGTCGCCTTCAGCCGCTGGCTGTTCAAGCGCTCGCTCAAAAGCTACCGCAGTGCCAGTTCCTGAAATGGATTGGATCTGCGAGATGTGCGTCCAACAGTGCTGGGCTAGCACATGCTAAGCAGCCCAGGACATGCTATAGGACAAAATTCAGTCGGCTGGCACGCGTTAGCTTCCGGTTCTCACGAGCCACACAGCGGCGACCGATTTGACCGAATGACTGACCTAGACCTGCTTAATAGCGGACCTACGCACCAGGTGGTGTGGGTGGGTTGGCTCGCCAGGGCCGTCCTTACCTGATTACGTCTGGCTAGATTGCGTGGGGTGGGCGCGCAGGTATGCCCGCAATGCGTCGTTAACCGCCGCTTCGTTGGCAAACGCACCCGCCACGTCGTCGGCCAACCGCACCACCCGTAGTCGCTCGCGATATCGCGCCGTGTATTTGCCGCGGACCACCCCGCGCATCGAGCGGAAGTCATATTCTGGCCGCAGTTCGTCGTCAGCCGGTTGGCTTTCCTCAGGGGAAATTCCCATCTTCGTAGTCTCTGCGCTCAGGTCGGCTCGCCATGCGGGCACGGATGATCCTTACTTTGTCGCCGCGATCCGTATGCGAAACCAACAGCAACCGCCCCGCAATCGACAAACCCATGGTAACGTACCGGTCTTCATCGTCTGAGTGATCCGGGTCAAACCCAGTCAGCGACAACGGGTCCGCGAACGCCGTCATCGCCTCGGCGAAGGACACGCCGTGTTTCCGTTCGTTGGCCTTCGCCTTGGCGTCAGCCCACTCGAAGTCCATCGCCGCCCCTCAATCAAGTCACTCAGAATCATCTTCGGCTGGTGCGGGACTGATGTCAACAACGCGCCGTAGTCGCCAAACGTCTTCCCGCAGTGGAAGGATGTCAAATGAGGACGTAACGGATGCTGTCACCGTGGACGGTCACTGGATCCTTCACTTGAAAAAGCGTCATGCCGTCCTCCGTGTGCACGGCATTGGTATCCGAACGTTAGCTCAAGGTTTACTTGAGCAATGTGAAAATGCGGTCAAGGCATAAGGCGAGGCATTTAACAAAGTCAGTTCGACGAAGTGTAGCAATAACGAAACCCGGTTGATTCTAGAGGTGCCGAGTTTTGCGTCCTCGAGCGACGGGTAACAGCTATGACCGCGTGAAAGGATATGCTTGGATTTACCTCCAATGTCGATCTGCCAACGCGTGCCGTCCCGGGCAGCGGCGACTCCGTAATCCTGTGCCCAGTTCCACAGATCAAGGAAATCACAGAGCCGCCAAAACTCCTCCCATTGGCATTTTCGTGGTTTCTGTACTTGTTGCTCCTGATCGCCAACGTTTATGCAAAGGCGGTTTTTCTGCCAGCGGATCTGCGTGTGAGGAGCAAAGCTTGGTGCGACATCAATTGTGAATCGACGTGGTTGTTGCATCTTTTTGTGCGATAATTCTTGGTCGGATAACGATTAATTCACTGCGAGTCAGTTGCAACTGAAGTTAGTTTACGCCCCCGCTGAGTCGGGGAGTACCTTTTCACTCCGACTCAGCCGTGAACAAATGGAACAGCCCGAGAGAGGAGTGATTTGTTAGCGATTGGCTAGTTCTTTTAGAGGTCTGGCGGGTGATGGTTGGTTCATTCGAAAATCGCACTCGGACGGATGTATAGATGCTGCAGACGTTCAGATGCAGTGCTGGCCATGTCCGGTGAGCTGTTTCGTCACCGGCTGAGTCTTGTCGAGGTTCATCCCAATGACTTGAAGTGGATGCCGAGTGGGCTCGATGAGGTATACCCGGTCTGAAGCTGCCGGGGTGGGGCGATATCGGATGGTTGACGGGGCGGGGTAGCTCCGACCGGCGGAGCGGTCGGCGACAAAGCGGTCGGCGACAAAGCGAGCGGCGGTAGCTTGACATTAGGCGGCGATAATGGCAGCATCTGCCCCGTGGAGTATGCTAGCGGAAAAGTTTTCGCACCGCTTGCGCCCACCGCAACTCGCTCTTGTTCGCGCCGGCATTGCCCCTGATCGGGCCGCTCCCTGCGGCTTGACGATTGATCCTTCCTCCCTCAGCCAACCTTCTCACACCGAGCCCGCCGCTTATGAACGACCACGCCCAAAAGCCGTCCCAGCTCCTGTTTTGGGGGTGTTTCATCGCGCTGATCACCACGTCCTTCGCGTTCATCACGCGGATGTATCTGTGCGACGTGCGGTTCGGCACCGACTTCAACATCGATAAAGTCGGCATCGGCTCGCTCAAGGGAGCGGGCGTGTGGCCGTTCGCGATCTCGATCATCTTGTTCAGCTTGGTAATCGATCGCATCGGTTATCGCACAGCGATGTTCTTCTCGTTCGTCTGTTACAGCATTTATTTGGTGATGGCGTGGCTCGCCTATGGGGCGATCCAAGGGGTTTCCGGTGAGGAACTCGTCGCAGCACAGAAGACCGGTTTCAACCTGTTGTACTGGGGCAGCATCATTCTCGCCTTGGGTAACGGGACGGTCGAAGCGTTCATCAACCCGGTGGTCGCGACGATGTTCAACCGTGAAAAGACGAAGTGGTTGAACATCCTGCATGCCGGCTGGCCCGGCGGCCTGGTGATCGCCGGGATCATCACGATCATGATGGCCGATACGGCACGCGAAGGCGACTGGCGGCTGGTGCTCGGGCTGATCGCGATTCCCGCGGTGCTGTATGTGATCATCCTTGCGCGGCTGCCGTTCCCGCGCAGCGAGCGGGAGCAGGCGGGAGTCAGCTACCGTGAGATGCTCGCTGAGTTCGGCGCGTTTGGGGCGCTGATCGGCTTCGGATTGATCTTCATGCAACTCGCTGAGGTATTCGGTTTTAGCTTGTGGTTAGCCGGGGCGCTGACCGCCGTGGTCGCCATCTTCTTTGGGGTGCAAACCGGCAGCTTCGGCCGCCCGATTCTGGCCTTCCTGATCATCATCATGATGCCGCTGGCTGTCACCGAACTGGGGACTGACGGCTGGATTAGCGGGTTGATGGAAGCGCCGATGGCAGCGGCCGGATTCAACCCCGGCTGGGTGCTGGTCTACACCTCGGCGATCATGATGGTGTTGCGGTTCTTTGCGGGACCGATCGTGCACCGGCTGTCGCCGATCGGACTGCTGATCATGAGCGCCATTTTGGCGATCCTCGGCTTGCTCGCACTCTCGCGCACCGGTAGCTCGGGGTTGGTCGCGATCATGGCGGCGGCGACGTTGTACGGTGTAGGTAAAACGTTCTTCTGGCCGACGATGCTGGGGATCACTGCCGAACAATGTCCCAAGGGCGGTGCCTTGACGCTCAATGCGATCGCCGGGATTGGGATGATCGCCGTCGGTGTGCTCGGATTCCCGTTCATCGGCGCTCTGCAAGAACGAACCGCCAGCGCGGAACTGCGTAACTCCTCACCTGAAGTCGCTGAGCAGATCCTGGTCGAGAAGCCGTATCTGGGGGTCACCTATGCAGCCATCGATCCGGAGCGAGCCCGTGAGGTGACGGCGCCCGAGGCGAAGGAAGCGGTCAAGGCGGCGGAAACGGCCGGACAGTTCGACGCGCTGGCGAAGATGGCCCTATTCCCCTGCTTCATGCTGGCGTGCTACATCGGCCTGGGGATGTACTTCAAGTCGCGTGGCGGTTACACCGCGGTGCACCTGGATGCCGAAGCGGATCAAACGCACCCCTCGCATGGTGAAGGCCGCGGGATCGACCGCGACGTGACCGCCGATGAGGCGTACGCCGATGGTATCCGTGGGCCTAACGAGTGACGCGTGATCGGTTAGCATAGAGTGAATCGGCGTCGGTTTAGCCGGTCACCGTACTCGGTGCCCGGAAGCCGATGTCGGCGACTGAGCTCACGCCCCTTCCTGTGAAACCCGTTTGTATGCCTTCCACGCCGCCTCCCACCGATTCTGCCACGGAAATTCCGGATGCGGATTCCGGCCAAGAACTGGAACTGGCGGCGCAGTTGGTCGAAGCGTTTGCGGCGGTTCGCGAACAGGTCGGTAAGGTCGTCGTCGGCCAAAGCGAGGTCATCGAGCAACTGCTGATCGCGGTGTTGGCACGCGGCCACTGCCTGCTCGAAGGGGTCCCGGGGCTAGCGAAAACGCTGATGATCCGCTCGCTGGCCGAATCGATGGAACTGCAGTTCCGCCGCATTCAGTTCACGCCCGACTTGATGCCCGGCGACATCACCGGGACCGACATCATTCAGGAAAACCCGCAGACCGGCCGCCGTGAGATGGTGTTTCAGCCCGGTCCGGTGTTCACGCAGGTGTTGCTGGCCGACGAGATCAACCGCACCCCGCCGAAAACGCAGGCAGCGCTGTTGGAAGCGATGCAGGAACACGAAGTCACTGCTGCCGGCAAAACCTACCGCCTGCAGGAACCGTTCTTCGTGCTGGCGACGCAAAATCCGATCGAACAGGAAGGGACCTACCCGCTGCCCGAAGCCCAGCGCGACCGCTTTATCTTTCACGTTGTGGTCGGCTATCCCGACCGGCAGGAAGAAGGCGAGATCATCGACCGGACAACCGGCAGCCGCTCCGCCAAGTCCAGCAGCGTGATCGATGGTGAACAGATCGTCCGCTACCAGCAGGTCGTTCGCAGCGTCCCGCTGCCCGAAAACGTCAAGCAGTTTGTGCTGAGTCTGGTCAGGATGCTGCGCCCACGCGATGAAGCATCGCCGGATTGGGTGAAGCAGTACGTCGAGTACGGGCCGGGGCCGCGGGCCAGTCAGCAACTGGTGATCGGTGGCAAGGCGCGGGCGCTGCTGCACCGGCGGCATCACGTGACGATCGGCGACATCGAGGCGCTGGCGCTGCCGGCGCTGCGTCACCGGCTCGTGCCGACCTTTACCGCCGAGGCCGAAGGGATCGACACGGACGATTTGATTCGGCGAGCGCTGGCCGAGTTGCCACGGCCCAGCGGCGCGCTTCTGTAGAGGTTGTTCTCGATGCAGCTTGGCGAATTGCTGACCGCCGCCCAGCGCGACCGGATCAAGAATCTGGAACTGTTGGCTCGCCAAGTGGTCGAAGGGTTTTGCAGCGGCCAGCATCGCTCGCCCCACAAAGGCTATAGCGTCGAGTTTCGTGAGCATCGCCCCTATGTGCAGGGCGATGAAATCCGCGCGATCGATTGGAAGGTGTACGGCAAGACCGATCGGGTTTACATCCGCGAGTTCGAAGAAGAAACGAACCTTAAATCGACCTTGATCGTCGATACCAGCGGATCGATGAGTTATGCCGGATCGCGGGGCGGCCAGTCGAAATATCAGTATGCGATGTCGCTGTCTGCGGCGCTGGCGTACCTGATGGTCGGGCAGCAGGACGGTGTGGGACTGGCAACGTTCGACACCCGCGTCCAGGAGTTTTTACCGCCGCGCAGTCGTCCCAAGCATTTGCAGGCGATCTTTGCCGCGCTGCAGCGCCGCACGCCGGGCGGTGAGACCGATTTGGGACAGGTGCTCGGCGGGCTGGCCAAGAAGTTGCATCGCCGCGGTTTATTGATCCTGATCTCCGACTGCTTTGGGGACATCAACACACTGCTCCGCGCGTTGACGCACTTTCGGCACGCCAAACATGAGGTGCTGGTCTTTCAGGTGCTCGATCCCGACGAGGTCGACTTTCCGTTTACCGGGCGGATGCGGTTTCGCAATTTGGAACGGGCCGGCGAGCAAGAAGATGTCGACGCGGCGGCGCTGCGCGACGCTTATCGTCAGCAGTTTGAGGCGTTTCAGACACGGTTGCACGATGGCTGCGGTCGCAACCGGATCGACCATGTGGTGATGACGACCGACCTGCCGCTGGCCGATGGGCTGGCTCGCTACCTCGCCACGCGTCGCAGGCTGTCATGATTCTGCTCAACTGGCTGCTTGCCCTGGGGGCGCTGGCATTCACCGTTCCGCTGGCGATCCACCTGCTGTTCCGCAATCGTTTCCAGATCGTCGACTGGGGCGCGATGCAGTTTCTCGAGTCGGTGATCCGGATCAATCGGCGGCGCCTGCAACTTCGCAATCTCCTGCTGCTGCTGATCCGCTGCGCCATTCCGATTCTGCTGGCGCTGTGCTTGGCTCGACCGGTGTTGACGGGTTGGCAGCAGCCGCGCGGCGACGCGCCCGTGGCGATGTTCTTGATTCTGGATACGAGCTATTCGCTGTCAGCGGGCCGTGAAGATGGCCGGCAGCGGATGGACGCTGTCGTGGAAGCCGCACGCCGGATCACCAGTGAACTTGGGCGAAGTTCCGAAATCACCGTGCTCACCAGTGACGGAGTGGTTCGCCGGAGTGACCCGCAGTCGATCCAAACGCAGCTCCGCGAAGTCACGGTTGGCGGACCGGCTCTGGAAATCGACCGGTTGGTGTCCCAGGCGTTGCGGCTGGCAGCCGAAAGCTCGCTGGCCACCCGGCAGATTGTGCTGCTGAGCGACGATACGGCGAGCGACTATTCGCAGACGATGTTGGAATCGTTGCCAGTGATCGGTGAGCGGCTGCGCGCGGTGTCGCCGCAGCCCGATCTTGCCTGGGTCGATGCGCTGTCCGAGTTCCCGCCAGCGAGCAGCAATCGGCGGATCAGCCGCGCCGAACCGGCGCTCGCGGTCGCGGTGCCCGGACAAATCGTTCCGTGGCTGATCGAGGCCCGCGTCGAGGGGATGGATCCGCCGCAGGTCGATTTGCAAATTCAGATCAATGGTGAAGTCAGCCAGCGACAAACCGTGGCGGTTCGCGGCGGAGTCGCCACCGCGATGCTTCCGGTGCAACTCGACCGCGTCGGCAGACACGCCATCGAGATCTCGGTATTGCCCAGTGACGATGGATCGACGTTGGCGACGCGTGACCCGTTTCCTGCCGACGATACGGTTTTTCGTGAGTTTCGCGTGGTCGACCCGATCGGCGTCTGGCTGGTCGACGGCAAGACCGGAGCCGGGCCGCTGCAAAGCGACACCGATTTTCTCGCATTGGCGCTGAGCCCGTTTGCGCTCAGCCGTCAGCAGGCTGCGGAAGACCAGCCGGTCGATCTGTTCCGGACCCAGAAGCGGCGGCCGGGGCGGCTAGCCGATCCGGCGGATGATTTTCTGCCGCAAGTCGTGGTGCTGGCCGACGTCCCGCGGCCGAGCGCTGCGGATTGCCGCTGGCTAGCCGAGTTTGTAGAAGCCGGCGGGGCGCTGGTCGTGTTTGCCGGCCAGTCGCTCGATGGGCAGTGGTACGACGCCAACCTGCTCGGCAGCGACGGCGAACCGCTGCTGCCTTATCGTTTTGGCGAAGTGCAAATGCCGGGTGAGGCGCTAGAGATTGACGACACGCGGTTCACCTACCCGCCGCTGACCGCGCTGTCGGGCAGCGAGAAAGGGACCCTCAGCAACGTGCAAGTCAGGGCCTGGCGAGAACTGGTCGCGCACGAGCCGCCCCAGGACGCTCAGGCGGTGATGCGGCTCGAAGGCGGACAGCCGCTGATCGCCGTCGCCGCTGTCGGACGTGGCCGGGTATTGCAGGTCGCCACCACGGCTGACCCGAAATGGACAACGCTGCCGCTGCGGCCCGTGTTCGTGCCGCTGATGCAGCGGCTGCTGGCGTATCTGACTCTCGGCGACGAAGCGCGGAGCGTCCGCACAGCCGGTGAAGCAATCGTGATTGATGATGTCGAAGCGGCCGGGCGGTGGACGGTTACGACTCCCGACGGCCAGTCGTTTGCGCTGCCAGCGGAGGCGGCCGAGGCGGTTGATCCGCAGGCGTCCGAGGCTCCGTCGAGCGAGCCGCGGCTGGTGTGGCCATCGACGCGGCTGGCCGGTGGCTATTGTTTCTCCGCCGATGACGGCCAGGTTGTCTGGGCGACGGTTAGTCTTCCCGCTGCCGACCTGAAGCCCGCGGCGGTCGAGCCGGAGGTCCGGCAGGAGGCCGCGCGGCAGATGGGAGCGACGCTGTACCGGTCGGTCGATGAATATTTGGTCGCAGATGCCAACCGCCGCTTTGGCCGTGGGATTTGGCAATCTGTGCTGATCGCGCTGTTGGCGGCGATGATCATCGAGCCGATCGTGCAGCAAAGTCGCATCCGCGCCGCGTGAACTCGATCGCTGACTTCAACCGCTTGGTCGCTGACTGCAAAGGAATCTGACGTTGACCGATGAGGTGACTTGGCCCGCAGCCCAAACTGCCCGACCGCTGTATGTGCAGGCGGTGCGTGCAACGCTGTTGGGGTTGGGTGTCAACCTGTCGCTCGGCATCATCAAGCTGGTCGGTGGGGTCATCGGCGGCTCGTATGCACTGATCTCCGATGCGGTCAATTCGCTCGGTGACTCATTGTCGTCGTTGGTGACCCTGGCCGCATTGTGGTACGCGCAGATTCCGCCTGACGATGAGCATCCCTACGGTCACACACGGGTCGAAGCGGTGGCCGGAGCGTATGTGGCGATCATCATTTTGATGTCCGCCTTGTACCTGGGCGGTGAAGTGATCGGGCGACTCGGTGGTGAGCCGCACGTGCCTCCGGTGTGGACGCTGTGGATTGCTGGCGGCAATGCGATTTTGAAGGAGTTGCTGTACTGGTACACCCGCCGGGTTGGCCTGAGAACCGGTTCGACGGCGATCGTGGCCAGCGCCTGGGACCACCGCAGCGACGCGCTCTGTTCCTTGGCGGTACTCGTCGGGTTGGCCGTCGTCCGCTGGGCCGGACCGCAGTACCACTGGGCCGATGTAGCTGCGGCCCTGGTCGTGGTGGTCGCGATCTGTTGGTCCGGCGGTCTGCTGCTGGTTCGTTCCACCGGTGAGTTGCTCGACCCGCAGGCCGATGCGCAGGTTGTCGACCAAGTTCGCTCCGTTGCCCAGCAGGTCGCTGGAGTAGAGGCTGTTGAAAAGTTGTGGGTCCGCAAAACTGGGATCGAGTACTTGGTCGACATCCATATCCAAGTCGACCCGTTGATGACAGTCGAAGACGGTCATCGCATTGGGCACGACGTGAAGGACGAACTGATTCTCCGGTTTGCTCGGATCAATGATGTGCTGGTGCATCTCGAACCTTATGGGCATGTCGATTAGCCTTCTTTCATAGGCGATTCCACGAGCGAAATGACGACCCATTCAAAGCGGGTGAGGCGAAGCGTTTGGGGTGGCACGCTCAGAGCCCCAGCGATGGGCGTGCGCGGAGGAGGCAAATACCCAGCCGATGAATAGCTTACGGTTGCCCTCCAGTTCTACCCACCACGCCCTTCGTACCTCAGGGGCGCGCCACCCAGAGGTGCTGTGCACGAGCACGCGAAAGCCCGATTTAGGTCGCAGCTTTCATCTGCTGCTTCCGCGGCCGCCCAGCAGCGCAGGCAACAGCGTCAGGTTGGCGATCGTGCCCGCGACCAGCGCTGCGGCGGTTAGAATTCCGAACGTGGCGGTGGGGATGAAGTCGCTGATCGCCAACACACTGAAACCGACGGTCAGCGCGAACGTCGCCATCAACAATGGCAAGCCGATCTGCTTCTGAGCAAACAGCACCGCTTGATACGGGCTGCGGCCGCGAGCCAGTTTGCGCTGATAACCGGCCAAGAAATGGACGGAGCCGTCGATCGACAGCCCGATCGAAACCGCGGCGATCATCGCCGCCCCCATGTTCATTTTGATGTTGCTGAGCCCCAAGATCGCCAGCACGCCCATCACCGGCAGCAGGTTGGGGATCAGGGCGACCGTGGCCAGACGCAGCGAGCGGGTGGCGGCGACCAGCAGCAACCACACCAAGAAGCCGGACACGAACAGACACCGCCACTGGTCACGGATCAGTTGCGACACGATCCTGGCCAGCATCACGTAGTAGCCGGTCACGCGGCCTGGAGTTGACGGGGCCGCGTCATCGAACACGGCCAGCCAAGCTTCGGACGTGGTGTGCTCGGTGACGAGGCGTTCCACTTCGCCGATCAACGCCATTTTCGTCTCCGCCGGAATGTGCTCCCGGGCCCGCAGCATGATCCGCAATTTGCGCCGCTGTGGCTCGGCGACGTCCGGCTGCTCGTCGTGCGGAGCGGTTGCGGCGACCGCGCCCGCGGCGTCGGCTCCAGCGTCGGTTTCCGTTTCGCCGTCGGTTTCGTTCTCGGTCTCAGCAGCGTCGTTGCGCGGCACGAGCATCGCATCGGAGAACGCCGGGATCGCGGTCCGCATCCCGCTGAGCCGGATTTCCGGGGTAGCGATCCGCATCAGCGGCAAGGCCGTGACAATCCGGTCGGCATCGGCCAAGCTGATGACCTTGGTCAACTGCTCGCCATCGACATCGAGTTCGCGCAGTTGCTTTTCCAGTTCCCTGACCTGCGTCATGTACGCGCTCGTGAGGTCATCGGGCGCGTCCAAAATCACGTCCCAGACACCGGCACCGCTGAGTTCCGCTTCGACCATTTGATACGACTGCACCAGCGGGCTGTCGTCGCGGAAGTTCTTCAAGAAGCTCGATTCGATTTCCAGACGTGTGATGCCGATCAGCGTCAGCGCGGAGAGCAGCACCATGACCAGGAGCGTGGCCGGGCGGTAGCGGATGAGCGCGATCGCGGCTAGCAAACACAACTTGCGGCTCCTTCGTTCCAGCGCCGCCAACAGTTTGGGCTCGGTAAAGCGCCTGCTGCGGCCCCAGGCAGCGGAGCCCAGCGTCAACACCAGCGGCGCGAACAGCACGATTGCGACCCAGACGGCTAGCGAGGCGATCGCCATCATCAAGCCGAACTCGCGGATCGGGATCACCTCCGATACCCAGAGCGAGATAAAGCCTGCTGCATCGGTCATGCAGGCCCAAAAGATGGGCGGCATGACCCATGTCAAAGCTGCCAGCGCTGCCGCATTTCCGCTGTAGCCGCGGTTGCGCATCGCCCGTTGCCGACTGCCCAAGTGGATCACGGCCGTGACGGCGATCACCGTGACAATCGCCGTTAGGATCGACGACACGAGCGACAACTCGACATCCAGCAGATACAGCACGGCGCGGGTCACACTCATCGCCCACAGGATCACCAAGGCCTGCAAAACCACATACCGCAGCGATCGCAGCAGCAGCAAGACGCAGGGCGAGAGCAACGCGATCGTCAGCCACGCCAAGCGGTCGCCGTCGCGCTGAATCAGGTCAAAGCCGCGTTCCAACAGAACCGGTTCGCCGACCAAGATGGCCTCGGAAGTCTCGGCGGGCATCTGTTCGGTCACCTGCTGCAAAGCGTTGATCACCGCCGTGTGTCCACGGTCGCCATCGGCTTCTTCCAGCAATGCCACGATCGACGCCAGGTGTTCGTCTTCGGAGTGCGTGTAGCCGGTGAACAACCGGTTGAAGGCACGCGCGATGATGTCTTGTTCGCGCAGCAGCGGCGGCGTGTCGCCGCGCAGCCCGGTGAGCAGTCCGGCAGGCCGAATCAATCCCAGCACTTCGTTCAGTTCAGCGACCGAGAGCACGCCGCGCACCCCGTCAACGGCCTGGACCTGCGCGGAAACCTCGCCAGCTCGCTCCAGCCCCTCGGGCGTGAATAACTCAGGATCGCGGTAGACGAGCATCACCACCGCGTTGCCGCCAAACGATTGCTGCAGTTCGTGATAGGCTCTCAGCGTCGGATCGTCTGCGGGAAACATCTGCTCGATCGTGCGGTTCATCTCCAGCCGCGCCGACAATGGCCAGGTGACTGCTAAGATGATTGCGCCCAAGATCGCCAGCACCCAGCGACTGGCGATCAACCAGCGTGCCGCCGATGAGCGTGCCGCCGCTGGTCTGCTAGCCGCGGGTTCGGCTTCCGACCCGTCAAAATCCCGTTGTCCGTCGAGGCGTTGCATCTGGAGGAATCAACCGGAGCGATGGATGGATAACGAAACGGGGAGGTTGAACGACCGGTGGCTAAGCCACTGGCAAGCGTCAATAACAAGTCAGCGCATCTGGTTTTGTGACGAACACTGATGATGGATCCGCAACGGCGTCTGCTACTGATCGTTCTCTTGGTCGCTGCGGTGGTTCGCGCCGCGATGCTCTGGGGCGGCTGGGACAATCTCCGCGATGACCCCGACGCCTACACAGCGATGGCGCAAACTTTGACGCAGAGCGGCGTGTTTGGGTTGACCGCGACCGATGGCACTCCCACGCCGACCGCCTTTCGTCCGCCGCTGTATCCGGCGATTCTGAGTGGGCTGATGTTAGCGATCATAGCGGTTGGAGGAGCTTTTGCAGACCCGCTGGCGGCGGAAAATTTACACGCCTACCGGCTTGCGGTAGCGACTCTGCACTGGGGCCTGGGGCTGCTGAGTGTCGCGGCGACGTACGGTGCGGCCGGCCGCATGCTGCGCCGCTACGATCCGCTGGCCGGTGAGATCACGGTTCGGCGCGCCGCAGCCGTCGCGGCGGTGCTGGTCGCCATTGACCCGATCCTACTGCAGTCATCGACCCGCGTGATGACCGAGACGCTGGCGACAGCGCTGGCAGCGCTGGGGTTGCTGGCGTGGGCGGTGCTGGTCGACAGGCTGCAACCGGCAGCCGACACAGCGACGCCGGCTCAGAGCAGACCAGCGGGAAGCGCGTTTGCGGCCCCGCTGGCGGTGGGCGTGGTCCTTGGGTTGGCCTACCTCTGCCGCCCAACATTCATCGTCTGGACGGTGCTGATCGCCGGCTATTTGGTGGCCTGGGCAGTGGTGGCACGGTGGCGGCGCCCGCTGGTCGCAGCGCTGCCGATTGTGCTGGTGACGGCGGTGCTGGTCGGCGGCTGGACGCTGCGCAATCAGCGGCACTTTGGCCACCCGATCTGGGCGACGACGCACGGCGGCTACACGCTGCTGCTGGGCAACAACCCACCATTTTACCGGTACCTGCGCGAGCGTTCCTTGGGAATTGCCTGGGAGCCGCAGTTCTTCTTTGATCGCTGGGAAGCGCGGACGCTGGTCGATCCGCGGCAGCCCAATTTTTGGGCGCCCGAGGCAACCCTTGCCGCTGATCCCGCATGGCGGCAGTCGCAATCGGCGGCTGCTGGCGAAATTGCCCAGGATCGGCTCGCCTATGAAACGGCGAAGATGACGATCCGCCAAGATCCGGGTGGTTTTGTGCGGGCGTGTCTTTATCGAGTGATGCGGTTGTGGAGCCCGCTGCCGCTGCGTCACGGTGGCCCGCCGAGTTCGTCGATCGTCGCGGTCACGGTATTTTACAGCCTGGTCATGCTGTCCGTACTGATCGGGCTGGTGATGCTGCGACGGCAGTGGCTACAGCCAGTTTGGGCCGCGTCGCTGTGCCTGGTGCTCGCGCTGGTCGCAGTGCATGCGGTGTACTGGACCGACATGCGAATGCGTTCGCCAGCGATCCCTGTGCTGGCGATTCTGGCCACCGTGCCGCTTCACATGGCAATGCACAAACGCCCGTCGGCACGCGTTATGATTACTGCCCGTTAAACCAGGTTTTTGTCCTGATAGGTGCTGACGAGCTTCTGATAAAGCTTCAAAGCCTGATTGAGCTTGAGTTTGATGTCTTTCTCTTTGTCATCCATGAGCTTCTTTTCTTGCATTGTCATAAACCCCTTGATGAATGACGCCGGGACGCTCTTCAATACCCGTTTATGATTCTTTTCGATCATGGCCAGCAATTTCGGGATCTCGACCACTCGACTTTCGTAGATACTGAATTGCTGCCGCAAGGAGTTTGGGGCTTTGTCAGCGAGCTTCCCCTGTTGGGCCGCTGGCAAATCCGCGGCATGGGAGGGTAGTTTGCCTGAGATACTAAGCCACACCTTGTCACAAAGGTCAACGAACGCTTTCGACTCCTTGCGAATCTGGTCGATGAAGGCGCTGCTGGAATTCTGGTCTTGAAGAATGATTTTTTCTAGCGCTTCGACTCGTGATTGCTGAGTTTCCAGCGCGAACTTCACGTCCTTGTCCCAGACTTGCTGGGTCGACTTGATCGCGGCGGCTACATCGACCAATTGGTTCTTAATGCCGGCGGCCACCGCCTTGTAAGCCTCTGAGTTGCTCCCGCCGAGTTTGAGTTTTGCATCGATCGGCGCCATGCTTTTGCGCGGCTCGCTGAGTGCCCAGTTCCCATGTTCGTCATACAGTTTCTCTCCGTCGTTGAAGTACCCCTCTAATTTCTTCTTGATCTGTTGGATTTCATCTTTGTACGAAATTTTGGGTTTGGGGCTCAGGTGATCTCCACTTTTGACTCCGTCTTGCAACTTTTTTAAGGCTGCCTTTTCGAGACTCAGGCTGTCTTTCTTGATCGCGATGAACTTCGCCTCATACGACTCAGACTTCGCCGCCCATTCTTTCCCAATCTTGATTGCTTGTTTGATCTCTTTGTCAAATTCTGCCATCGGAGCCTTGCCTCATCGTTGGTTTGCGCGGAGGTGATTGAGGGGTTTGCAAGATCGCGTGTCGGCGGCAGCAGGCGGGGGGCAACTCGTTCTCGACCGCGCTACTTGCGTTTACCGGACTCAGCCGGCCGCCCTGCTGTTTTCCGTTGCTGCTGCCGTTTGTCCACGATCGGGCTGAAAATAGCAGCGCGTTAAGGCTATTGCTAGCTAGTGCCTGGCCGAGACCCAGATGAGTCCGGAATCATGGCCGGTAAGAATCAGCAAATAGCTCCTCGAAAACCGAGCTTGCAAACAGTCTGGTCGTTGAATTGGTTGACAAAAATAAAAATCGATAGCTCGTTTTCGGTAACCGTTCGCGGCATTCATCGTACTGGGTGCGGGCGATTTTGTAGCTTGCAGCGGCGCGGAAGAACTCGCGCACCTCGTCCAAGCCGCCTAACAGCGACACTCTCTCGCCGCCGGCAGCGAAGAAGCGGCAACCACACGGTCCCCGGCTTGCATCACAGCGGCTGATCGGCGTTAATCGTAGCCCGATCCTGTGGTAACTTGACTGGTGATCAGCCGCTTTGACGGCGGTCGCAAATAGTCCGAGTTAGCACCTTTATCCCTGCGCGGCACGACTGGGCCGTGTCCATTGTCCCCGGCATGTTGCGTATATGGCCACTCGACGTCGAGCCCGTGAAATTGTCCTGCAATTGCTGTACGAGGCCGACCTCAATCCGCATCGCGATGCCGCTTCCTCTCGGGCGTTCATTCGCTCGCGGATGCAGGGCCGCAAAGGCCTGACGGAGTTTGCCGACAATTTGCTGCGCGGCACCTACGAGCATCGGGAGCGGATTGACGCGGAGATTTCTAAATTGGCAACTCACTGGTCACTGTCGCGGATGGCCGTGACCGACCGCAACGTGCTGCGGCTGGGCGGTTATGAAATCATGTTCGGCGACACCCCGGGCCGCGTGGCCGTCAATGAAGCGGTGGTGTTGGCCAAACGCTACGGCGATCGCAACAGCCCACGGTTCGTCAACGGCGTGCTGGACCGCCTGATGCGCGAGCACAACGGCGAGCGGCAGGCGACCTAGCCGGTATTAAAACCGTCTTGCAGCCCGTCGTCGGCGTAGATCGATCGGCCGCCATCGACCGGCAACAGCACGCCGGTCACAAACGCGTTCTCGCACAAGAACTGCGCTGCATGCGCGACTTCGTGCGGCGTGCCGATGCGCCCCAGCAGCATGCTGGAAGTCAGGCGGTTGCGTTTGGCCTCGTCAATCTCGTCGGCTAGCAACACTGGACCGGGCTGAATGCAGTTGACACGCACCCGCCCGTTGCGGCGTCCCAGTTCCACCGCCAGCGACCGCGTCATCGTTTCGATCGCTCCCTTGCTGGGAAAATAGGCGGCGTGATCGAGGTACGGTCGCACGGTCGCCCAGTCGCTGATGTTGATGATCACGCCGCCGCACGGCTGCTGGACCATGATCAATCCGGCCGCCTTCGCCAGCAAAAACGAGCCGACCGCATTGATGTCGAAATACCGTCGCAACGCTTCCGCTGTCACCTGTTCCAGCGGTAGCGGCGACCAGATCGCCGCCGAGTTGACCAGGATATCGACCCGGCCAAACGCGTCGGTTACCTGTTGAACCATCGCGTCGACGTCTGCGGCGTCTTGCAGATCACCGGAGACGACCAGCGTCTCTTGGTACCGCTGTTGCAACTGCTCCGCCGCGCTCTGAGCCTCCGCCGTGCTGCGGTTGGCATGCAGCGCGATCCGGCAGCCGAGCGATGCCAGGTGTTCCGCGATCGCTCGGCCGACGCGCGGGGCGCCGCTGCCGGTGATGAGAGCGACGGGGTGATCGCAGCCGAAGGTACTTTGCAGTTGGGGGACAGCCACGTTTTCATTCTCGCCGCAAAGCGATCTAGGAACGCCGGAGTTGGCAACACCACAGCGTCCGAAGTTACCGTCAGCGGATTGATCTGACCAGGCAGCACCGACAAACGCGGCGCTCGTTGTCAGCCCGTGCGAGCCAGCAACCGTCGAGGGCCCTCGGCTCACATCATGCCACCGCCGCTCATGCTCCCCATGCCTCCCATGCCGCCAGCCGCTGCCGGTTCGCTGGTGTCAAATGGAGCGTCGGGACCGAAGTGCGATCGACGCATCGCCGACAGCACGTTCTCGATTTGGTGGTGCAGCGTGTAGGGCGCGCTGACGATGATCGCTGGACGGCTATCTGCCCCGCCCGAAATGATGCGGAGGGTTGACCTTCCTCCACTGGATTGCCACGAATCCGGCGACAGGGTGGACTCGATGGACTGATTCATCGCTCGGCCGCTGCCACCGGCAAGCCCGGTGCCTTCGAGCCAGTAGATGCGGGCCAGCGGGTAACGCTCAGCGACTTCAGGTGCCGTGACGACCAGGACCTCGCCTTGCACGGTGTAGGTCAGGTCCAGGTCTCGCAGCAACATTTCGAGGAACGACCTGAGCGTGACGTCCTGCAGCGACAAGTTCACAGGAGTATCCGGGGTGTAGGCCGTTGCCTCAAGCGCCCGGCGATCGAGCTGGATCGGCATTTCCTGCCCCTCAGCGATGATTCGCAGCGTATTTTCCAGTGTCTCTTCGACGAAGCTGAAGGAGACGTTCGTCGCCAGTTTCTCCGCGATCGCACGTTCGGCGTCGTCATCGATATTGATCCAATGCGAGGTACCGAGATCGCGATGGACCAGGATCGAGGGATCCGCAGTGATCACGATGGTCCCTTCCTGATCAACGACCGCCCGTAGCCCTAGCGGCCGCAGAGCCTCACGGAGCGCGCTGCGCAAATAGCGCTGGCCCTTTGCGAACGTGATTTCGGCACTCGTGGGTACCTCTGCGAACTCCAGCGCCCGTGTCTCCACTCGCGCTGGCACATCAACGAGTTGCAGAATCAGCGACGGCAAACCTTCCAGCGGCACGGATGGCGGCAACTCCACTTCTCGGCCCAGCGCGCTCTCCGCAGCGGCCTGCCGAGCCTGCACATCCGCTGGCTCCGTGCTAAGCGTTCCCGACTGCGGCGGTGATAATCGCGCGGGTGACGGCGGCCGTCGAGGTGCCGCTGGCCTGTTCGGAACTCCGCTGAAGGGATCGTCCCCGATCGAGGCATCCACCCCAGGCGGCGAAGGTGGCGCTAGCAAGGGTGTCCCCTGATTGCTGGGAGGCGCGGCGAACGGATCGTCCGCCGGCAAGGAGCTTGCTCCCGGCGGCGCGGGGACTGTCGCCGGTCCGGTGCCAAATGGATCATCGGAGGCCGAGAAATCGGCTCCGGGCGGCGCGGAAGGGGGTGCAACTTGCGCCAGCAATGTCCCCTCGGCGCGAGTGGTCTGGCTGGGGCGGACGAGGTCGTGCAGCAAAAGAGCGGCGACTGCCAACCCCAGCACGCCAGCCGAAGCGATCAAAGATTTCGTCATAGCGGTGGCTCCTTGAGCGAGAAAAGGTTCAAGAAAAGTAGGTTCGATCGGGGAAGGAAAATGATCCGGAAAAGCGGTGTCGGAAATGAGAGATGCTGCCACGGGGCTCGCCTCGGCAGCCGTCGCGGTCCAGTGCACCGCGGCTGAAAAAGCGATCACCGGCACAACCCCGCGGTGGCGCAGGCGTCGGGCGAGCAATTGCTTGCCGCGTTGCACTCGCCCGCGAACCGTCCCGACACTCGTGCCCGATTGCTCGGCAAGCGTCAGATAGCTCTGGTTTTGAAGAACGTGCTGCACGATCGCGGTGCGGTAATGCTCCGGTAGATTCGCGAGTTCTTCGTCGAGGACAATCGCAGCATGTCGCTGGGTCAACCGATCGAGCGGATCGGTTTGCTCATCCGGAAAGTCGCTCACGGCTTCGAAGTTCGGCTCGCCGGTCGCCAGCGTCGCCACGGCAGCCCGCTGGGCAACGCGATGAAGCCAGCCGGGAAGCTGCTCGGGATGACGGATTTTGTTCGCCGAGCGGACCAGTAACAGAAATGTGGCCTGAAACGCATCATCGGCGTCGGCCGAGTGACGACAGCAGCGACGACAGACGCTCAGCACCAATACCGAGTAACGTTCGATGATCGTCGACAAAGCTGCACGGCAACCATCCTGTGTCCAGGCCTCCAGTAAGTCCGCGTCGGTTGCCAGGGACAACGGATTGATCCGAGGTTCCATCGCGACAGTGGCGGTTGGTTCGGTTGTACTCATCGTGCTCAGGGGCTTGCGTCATCTTCATAGTGTCCTGATTTGCATCGATGGCGCGCGGAATATCAAATAAAATTGGGTGATTACCTGCCGAGGCAGTGATCGGGCGCATTTTGCGGCGAGCCGCAGCTTTCCGGCTTCAACACTCAGCGAGAGGTTTCGAGCTCGGGTACGTTGATGGTGATTCAACTCCATTCAGAGGAATGCCAGGCATGATCTTGCCCGCTTCGTCCATCCTCCACTGGCTCGCTATCCCGCATCCTGTCGGCACCAGCCGAATGGGCGCGCGTCAGATCGTCCGCTACAGCGTGGCGCTGCTCGGTACGGCATTGCTCTCGACTGTGGGCCGCGCAGGCGAAGTCGATTACCAGCGAGAGGTCGTGCCGCTGTTACAGCAGTACTGCATCGATTGTCACGGCGCCGATGTCGCTGAATCGAATCTGCGACTTGATTCGCTGCTCGAGGCGCTGCGCGGTGGCGACTCGGGCGAGGCGGCCGTAGTGCCCGGTGCGAGTGAGCAGAGTTATCTCATCGCCCGGATTCTGCACACTGACGATGCCCAGCGGATGCCGCCGGACTCACCGCCGCTGGCCGAGGACGAAATCGCCTTGGTCAAAGCCTGGATCGATGCTGCTTCTGCGTGGTCGGCTACCCAAGCCGAATTGGCCGAAGAGGAAGTTGAACACTGGTCGTTCGAGCCGTTGACCCGGCCGGTGCCGCCAGCCGGCGAACCTCATCCGATCGATGCGTTTGTCACCGCCAAACTGACGCAGGCCGGACTACAGCGGTCGCCCCCCGCGGACCGTCGAAAGCTGATCCGGCGGTTGTATTTGGTCATGCATGGGCTGCCGCCAACGCCTGAACAAGTCGAGACGTTTGTCAACGATCACGCAGACGACGCCTGGAAAACGCTCGTCGAGCAGGTGCTGCGAAGCGAGCACTACGGTCAGCGGGGGGCGACATTCTGGCTCGACCTAGTTCGCTATGGTGAGACCCATGGGTTCGAGACCAACCGCGAGCGGCCCAATGCTTGGCCGTACCGCGACTGGGTAATCGACGCTTTCAATCACGATCTACCTTATGACCGGTTCATCCTCGAACAGATCGCCGGTGACGCGTTGGAAGCCGATGTCGCTACGGGATTTTTGGTCGCCGGCCCTTATGATTTAGTTAAAAGTCCCGATGTGCAGTTGCAGCAGATGCAGCGTCAGGACGAACTGGCCGACATCATCCACACCACCGGAACGGCCTTTTTGGGGCTGTCGCTCGGCTGCGCCCGTTGCCATAACCACAAGTTCGACCCGGTCACGCAAAGCGACTATTACGCCATGCAAGCGGTGTTTGCCGGTGTCCAGCACGGCGAGCGGCAGCGGCCGAGCAGTGAATCAATGCAGCGGCGGATAGCCGAGCTGAACCAGGAGGCGGTGAAGCTTGAGCAACAACTGGTCCGCTTCGCTCACCCGCCACCGGCAAGTAGCAGCCGGACTGCCGCTGCCGATGCCCCAGAGGTTCGCCGCGCCGCCGTCAATCCGCGACTCAACTTCGAGACGCTGACACCGGTCGAGGCGCGGTTCGTGCGGTTTAGCATTGAAGCGACGAATCAGGGGCAAGCGTGCATCGACGAACTAGAGATTTTTGCCGGCGGTGAGAATGTCGCCTTAGCATCTGCTGGCGCCATCGCTTCGTCCTCAGGCGATTTTGTCCATCCGCTGCATCAACTCGCTCATATCAACGATGGGCGGTACGGCAACAGCCAGAGTTGGATTTCACAGCAGTCCACCGGTGGTTGGGTGCAGATCGAGCTGGCTGGAGTGCGCCGCATCGAGGCCATCCACTGGGGACGCGATCGATTGGGCAACTTCCAGGATCGATTGGCGACCGAATACCGGATCGAAGCTTCTTTGGATGGAATCACTTGGTCCTTGCTGGCGAGTTCTGCGGACCGAATGCCGTTTGATCCGCAAGCCTCATCGACACCGATGTACGCTTTCGATGACTTCCCGAGCGAGCAGGCGAAGATTGGCCGCGACTTATTGCAGCGGCTCAAAGCTGTCACTGCCCAGCGGGAACGGCTGGAAAGCTCAACGCTGGTTTATGCCGGCACGTTTGTTCAGCCTGAGCCGACACATCGGCTGTACCGCGGCGAGCCCTCGGCGCCGCGCGAAGCGGTGACCCCGGGGGCAATCGCGTCGCTGACCGAACTGAGCTTGTCGGCCGACGCGCCGGAACAACAGCGCCGACTGGCGCTGGCCCGCTGGATCGCCGCGGAGGATAACCCGTTAACTGCACGGGTGATCGTCAACCGCCTTTGGCAATACCATTTCGGCACCGGCATCGTGGCCACGTCGAGCGACTTTGGGATCAACGGCGCTCTGCCCTCGCACCCCGAGCTGCTCGACTGGCTGGCGGCGGAATTGATCGATTCCGGCTGGTCGCTCAAGCACGTGCAGCGGCTGATCCTGACGTCCCAAGTCTGGCAGCAGGAGAGCCGGCCACATGCGGCAGGCTTGGCGATCGACGCCGCGTCACGCTTGCTGTGGCGGTTTCCCCCGCGGCGGCTCGAAGCTGAAGCGATTCGCGATAGTCTGCTGGCGGTCACCGGCAAGCTCGACACCCGACTCGGCGGACCGGGCTTCAGCGGCTTTGAGGTCGAAATCGAAAACGTCCGGCACTACTTTCCCAAAACCCGTTACGGTCCCGAGGACTGGCGGCGGATGATCTATATGAACCGTGTCCGCCAGGAACGGGAGGCGGTGTTCGGCGTCTTCGACTGCCCAGATTTCAATCAATCGGTTCCTCAGCGCACACGGTCAACGACGCCGCTGCAGGCCTTGAATCTGTTTAATAGTGACTTTGTCTGGCAACAGGCGGGGTTCCTCGCCGAGCGACTGGATGCCGAGGCCGGCTCGCCCGCAGAAAAGATTGCGCGGGTCTATGAGCTGACTTATAATCGCCCGCCGCAAGCGGATGAAATCGCTGCGGCGCTGGTATTTATTGAACAAACCGACTGGCAACAGTTTGCCCGCGTGTTGCTGAATACCAATGAGTTTATGCTGATTCCCTGATCAATGATCGATAAGAAGAGCGGCAGATTTTGCGGTGCTGCGGTCGGCGAAGCCGACAATGTAGAACAATTGTCCCCAATTGATCATCATCCTGCACGGGGCGATTAGGGGGAACAATTGGGGACAATTGTTCTACTATCTGAATCGCCAGTGATTCAGGGACTAAAAATTGAAAAACTAAACCTAGACTGCCAATCCATCTAATTGCCAAGTGACTCCGGTCGCCAAACATTCAGAAAGCAGATTCTTATGATGCGAAATCGCAACCGGCGACAGTTGTTGCTCGATACCGCCAGTGGACTGGGCGGCGTGGCGCTGGCTTGTCTCTTGGGTGAGCAGGGACTGCTGGCCAGCGCAGCGGAAACGGGGCCAGCCATCGATCCGGAACGACCGTTTGCTGCGCGCGGCTCACACTTTCCCGCACGTGCAAAACAGGTGCTGATGATCTACTGCAGCGGCGCGTGTAGCCAGCTCGATACCTTTGATTACAAGCCTGAGCTGATCCGTTGTCACGGCGAGCCGCTGCCTGGGGCGGAGAACTTGGTGACGTTCCAGGGCGGCCAGGGGAATTTGACCCGCAGCCCCTGGGAGTTCAAGCCGCGCGGCGAGTCGGGGAAGATGGTTTCCGAACTGCTGCCGATGCTCGGCGAGCTGGCCGACGAGATGTGCTTCATCCACTCGATGACCGGCAAAACCAACACGCACGGGCCGGGCGAAAACTTCATGTCGACGGGCTTTACGCTGGACGGTTTCCCGAGCATGGGCGCCTGGGTGACCTGGGGGCTGGGAACCGAGAACGAAGATCTGCCCGCCTACGTGGCCATTCCTGATCCGCGGGGAACCCCGCAGTCGAGCACCAACAACTGGGGGCCAGGGTTCTTGCCAGCCGCTTTTCAAGGGACCGATTTCAACGCCAGCAAACCGCTCCGCAACCTCCAGCGCCCTGTCGGAATCGACGCGGTGACCGATCACAAGGCAAGGACGTTTCTGACTCAGCTCAATCAGCGACACTTGGAACAGTACCCCGGCGACAGCGAACTGGCGGCGAGAATCTCTAGTTATGAATTGGCGGCGCGGATGCAATTGAGCGTGCCGGAGGTCGGCAATTTGGCCTCTGAATCGGCTGCGACGCTGCGACAGTACGGCGCCGATGACACGCAAAACACGCTCAAGGCCGCTTATGCTCGCAACTGCATCCTCGCCCGCCGGCTGATCGAGCAGGGGGTGCGCTTCGTTCAGGTTTTCAACGGCGCCTACCAAACCGGTGGCGAAGGGGTCAGCAACTGGGACGGGCACAAGGATTTGGCGAACCAGTACAGCAAGCATGGTCCGGTGTTGGACCAGCCGACTGCCGCCCTGCTCCGCGACCTCAAACAGCGCGGCTTGCTGGAGCACACCCTGGTCGTGTGGTGCACCGAATTCGGACGGATGCCGACGTTTCAAGCCGGAGCGAGCGGTCGTGACCACAACCCCGAAGGCTTTACGGTGTGGCTGGCCGGAGCTGGCGTGAAGGCGCCGTTCACTTTTGGAGCGACCGACGAGTTTGGTTACAAGGCGGTCGAAAATGTCGTCACGGTCCACGACTTCCACGCCACCCTCTTGCATCTGCTCGGGCTGGACCACGAGCGGTTGACCTACAGCCACAACGGCATTCAGCGGCGGCTGACCGACGTGCACGGGCACCTGATCCGGCCGGTCCTCGCCTGAGCGTCGCGGGGCGTTTCTTTCCTGCTGCGGCAATAGCGGCAAATCCGTCGTCCTGGTATCGTTTGGGGCGGCGCGTCGCGGCAACCTCGTTACGCAGCAGCGCTGGCCTGTGAAGATTTCCTGGGCCGGTCGACGTTGCAGCTTTCGCGAGCGAAATTGAGCTAGGTTCGAGCGTTTTCACGGACTTTCATGACAAAACGGGTATACATCGAAACGGTCGGCTGCCAGATGAATGTGCTGGACAGCGAAATGGTGATCGCCGATCTTCGCCGCCATGGCTACGAAGTCGTCGATTCGCCGAAGGATGCCGACGCGGTGCTCTACAACACGTGCAGTGTCCGCGAGCACGCCGAAGAGAAAATCTACAGCGCCCTGGGCAAGGTTCGTCAAATCAAGGAACGGACTCCGGGAATGACAATCGGCGTGATGGGCTGCATGGCGCAAAAGGACCAGCAGATCGTCTTCGACCGCGCTCCCTACGTCGATCTGGTCGTCGGCCCCGGGCAATTGCATCAGATCCCGACGCTGCTGGAGAAAGTCGGTCGTGGCGAAGGGCGCCAATTGGCGGTTTCGCTCGCCCGCAAAGACGGCAGCCAAGAACTGATCCGCCGCAGCCACGAAACGTTCGACCCACTCCGCGATCCGACGATGCGGCCGACGCCGTTCCAGGCCTACCTGCGGATTCAGATCGGCTGCGACAAGTTCTGCACCTACTGCATCGTGCCGATGACCCGTGGGCCGGAACAGGGTCGATCGCCGGCGGAGATCCTGTCCGAAGCCCGGGTTCTGGCCGAGCAGGGTTGCAAAGAAATCACCTTGCTGGGGCAAACCGTCAACAGCTACCGCTACAGCGACGGCGAGCAAACGACTCGGCTAGCCGATCTGCTGCAGCAACTGCACGAGATCGACGGAATCGAGCGGCTGAAGTTCGTCACCAGCTACCCGAAAGACATGACGGCCACGTTGCTGGAGACGATCCGCGACCTGCCCAAATGTTCGCCGTACCTGCACGTGCCAGCGCAGAGCGGCCACGACGACGTGCTCAAGCGGATGAAACGCGGTTACACCGTCGCCGATTACCTCGAAATGATGGAGCGGATCGAGACGATTCTGCCCCAGGCGACGGTCAGCAGCGACTTTATCGTCGGTTTCAGCGGCGAGACCGACGACGAGTTCGAAGCAACGGTGCGGTTGGTTGAACGTTGCCGGTTCAAGAACAGCTTCATCTTCCAGTACAGTGTGCGGCCGGGAACCAAGGCCGCCGAGCGTTTGCCCGATGACATCCCGCGCGACGTGAAAGCGGAGCGGAATCAGCGGCTGCTGGCGGTCCAGGATGCGATCTCATACGAAGACCAACAGCAACTGATCGGCCAAACGTTTGACGTGCTCGTCGAGGGGCCAAGCAAAAAGGCGGTCAAGGCCGGCACCCAGTCCGAACTGTTGCAGATGACCGGCCGCACCCACTGCGACCGGATCGTCGTGTTCGACGGCAACCGGCGGCAGGCTGGCCAAATCCTTCCCATCAAAATTGACGATGCCAGCAGCCATACGCTCATCGGTCGCGTGAAGACCGTGGAATTGGTGTCGATCGGAGCTCCTAAGATTTGAATACCGTGACCGTCCCCGAAGAAGTGGTGCGGGTCGCCGAGCTCGCCAATGGTTTGACGATCTTGGCCCAGCCGATGCCGTGGCTGCGAACCGCGGCCTTCGCCCTGGCGGTCCGCGCCGGCGTCGAATGCGAGCCGGATGACCGTGGCGGGCTGGCCGGCTTGATGTGCGAGATGGTGCAGCGTGGCGCCGGCCCCTACAGCAGCCGCGATGTGGTGGAACTGCAGGACAATCTCGGGCTGGATCATTCCGCTGGCGTGTCCGCCGCGCTGGCATCGTTCGGTGCCGCCATGCCGGGGCCGTCGCTGCCCGCTGCGCTGAAACTCTATGCCGAGATCATTCGTCATCCTCATTTGCCCGGCGACCAACTCGACGACGCTCGCATGGGCGCGATGCACGAAGTTCGCGCGGTCCGCGACGAACCGACCCAGCAGGTGATCCTGCGGCTCAAGCGGATGCAGTACGGTCCGCGCGACGGACGCCCGACCTGCGGCGATGAGCCGGGGTTGGAAGCGATCACGATGAGCGACTTGCACGATTTCTACGCCAAACGCTATCGACCTGCTGGCGCGATGCTGGCGATCGCTGGCAATTTTGATCCCGATGAAATCATCGCGCTGGCCGAAGAACTGTTCGGAGATTGGCAAGGGGAATTGCTGGAGATCCCCCAGGACCAAGCGGGCCAGCCGGGCTATGAGCACATCCAGCAGGATTCGTCGCAGACGCACATCGGTTGGTCATTCGATTCGATCCCGCTGAGCGATCCCAATTACTACGTGATGCGGGCCGGCGTCGGCATCCTCAGCGACGGGATGAGCAGCCGCTTGTTTGACCGCGTCCGCGAACAACGCGGGCTGTGCTACAGCGTCTCGCTCAGCGCTCATTCGCTGCAGAATCGCGGTGCGATCATGGGCTATGCCGGCACCACGCCTGAACGCGCTCAGGAGACGCTCGACGTAGCCTTTCGTGAGATCGCGGCGCTCAAAGATGGAATCGAACAAGCGGAACTGGACCGGCTGAAGGTCCGTGTGCAGAGCAGCGTGATCATGGAACAAGAATCGTCTTGGTCGCGCGTCTCGTCGCTGATTTCGGACTGGTACCACCGCGGCCGGGTGGTCACGATGCGTGAACTGGAAGAGCGCGTTGAATCGCTCCACGTCGAGGACATTCTCGGCTATTGGAAGGCGCACCCGCCGGGCAGCTATCGGATCGTCACGCTTGGGCAACAGCCGCTCAACGTGCCCACCAGCGTCACTTAATGCGCCGCCGGCTCGTTCTGTCCGGCTGCTGCTTCCCTCGTTCCCGTCCGACGCAATTCGATGTCAATTTTTAGAGAAACCACGCTCCCCAACGGTCTTCGCATTGCTGCGGAAGTCGATCCGCGGGGTTATTCGGCATCCTTTGGCTACTTCGTCCGCACCGGTTCACGCGATGAAGTTGATCACGAATCGGGCGTCAGCCACTTCCTGGAACACATGATGTTCAAGGGAACAGCGCGGCGTTCAGCGGCCGACGTCAACCGTGAACTCGATGAGCTCGGCGGCAATTCCAACGCCTTCACCAGCGAAGAGCAAACGGCCTACTATGCGACGGTGCTGCCCAAGTACCAGGATCGCATTATCGACTTGCTCACCGACATGCTGCGCCCCTCGCTGACCCAGGCCGACTTCGATACCGAACGCAAAGTGGTGCTGGAGGAGATCGCCAAATACGAAGACCAGCCGCCGTTTGGTGCCTTTGAACGGGTGATGGAACGGCATTTCAGCCCGCGCGGGCTGGGACGCCGCGTGCTTGGAACCGCCGAGTCGATCGCAGCGATGGATCGGCAGACGATGTACGATTATTTCACCCGTCGCTATGCGCCGGCGAACATCGTGCTTGCGGCGGCTGGCAACGTCGATTTCGACGGCCTGGTCGAGATGGCCGAGCGGATGACCGCGGACTGGAGCAGCTTAGCCATCGCCGCTGAGCCGCCGGCAGACGATGTGACACAGTTGCCTGTCGGTATTCAAACCGACGCGGTGATCGCCAGCCCCGACGCGGCACAGGCCTACCTGGTGCGGATTTCGCCCGCCCCGCGCGGGAATGATCCAGATCGCTACGCCGGACGGTTGCTGGCCAGCATTCTCGGCGATGAGTCGGGCAGCCGGCTGTTTTGGGAATTGATCGATACCGGACGCGCCGAGTCGTGCGCCATGTGGACGCAGGAGTTCATCGACGCCGGAGCACTGTTCACGATGCTCGTCTGTCATCCTGACGACTTGGTTTCCAATCGCCGTTTGGTCGACGACACGGTCGCGCGGTTCCTCAACGACGCCGTCAACGCTGAAGAATTGGCGCAGGCGGTCAACAAGGCCACGGCCGGCTGCATCATGTCTAACGAGCGGCCGAGCAACCGCATGTTCGGCGTTGGCAGCGGATGGCAATTGCGCGGCGAATATGCGGACCTAGACACCGTGCTGCAGCGGTATCGCTCAGTAAGCGTCGAGGACATTCGCCGCGTCGCCCAGAGCTACCTCACGATTCGCCCGACCGAAACACTGGCGACCGCCGAGGAAACCGAGTTGGCCGAGGAACTGAACCAAGACGTCGGTCTGCCGACCGCCGGCTGAGCGAGTTTAACGCTGCTCATCGACCCCGCTGGCTTGGCACCGCGACCTCGCCTGGCTGCGTCGATGTACCTTCCTGGATGACCCAGGAGGGCACCCGGATCGCGGGCAGCCGCGCGATCAGCATCAGCACTCCACCCAAGATCACCAGAATCGGCACTTCGAGTTCCAGTCGCAGGCGATCGGACTGGCGGAGGATCGACAGCCCGCTGGCGATGAAGAAGAAGGGCCCCACCACGATGCTGAATTTGTCGATCCCGCTGATCGCCAGCGTCAGCAGACCGACCACCGCCAAACCGAGAGTCCAGATCCAGTCGATCGAGGGGGCGACGCCGAGCACCGACAGCAACCAGCCGGCGCCGACGGCGATCAGCAGCAAGGGAAGGATCAGCGTTTTCTTATCCGACTGCATGGCATTACCCCTGGATATGCTCGCTTCGTCAAGTGCGGGTAGCGTTCGCGGATGCACACTGCCGCCGCGCAAGCAGCCCCCCAGATAGTGTAAGCGATCTACTGGCTAGCCGCTTCCGTGGCACCATCCGTGGTGGGCGTTTTTCGCTTGAATTTCGACTGCCCTTCCACTCTCGATCTCACCCTTGAGCGGCCGATGTCGGGCTGCGGCGGTGATCCTGTTGGGCGGGACTGGCGCTGAATCGCCTTGGCGGTTACGATGTGGCCAAACTTTGCCGCTATCCCGCGTTCCAGCCGGCTACTTGAACTGCCGCCGATCACCATGCCTCAATCGCTTGAACCGCTCGATCGCCTCATCCACACGCTGCTCGAGCGAGCGCAAACGCTCCCGCCTGGATCCTACACGACCAAGCTGATGCAGGGCGGGACGGCGTTGCTGGGGCGGAAGTTGCGCGAAGAAGCCGAAGAGATGATCGAGGCGGCTGACGAATCAGGTGATGAGGGCCGCGCCCACTTCGTCTATGAAGCGGGAGATTTGATCTACCATGCGCTGGCGCTGATGGCCTATCGCGGCGTCACGCTCGACGAAGTTGCCGCGGAACTGGCCCGGCGTGAAGGGACGTCGGGGCTGGTTGAGAAAGCGAGTCGCCCCAGCCAGCGCACCGCGGAATGATGCCAAATTGCACGCCGCTCGATGAACCACTGAATCTTGGAAAGGTCTTGATGAACCCACCACGCGAAGAGACGCGAAATCTGCGAATCGGCATCCCCAGCAAAGGCCGCCTGAGCGACTTGGCCGGCGATCTGCTGCGTCAGTCCGGGCTGCAATTTCGCCGCCAGGAGCGCGGCCTGTTTGCCCGTGTCCACGGCTTGCCGATCGATCTGACGTTCCTACGCACCGACGATATTCCCACGCTCTGCGCCGAGGGCGCGATCGACATGGGGATCACCGGCAGCGACCTGCTGGAGGAAGCCAACGTCGAGGTCAAGGTGCGAATGCAACTCGGCGTCGGGCGCTGCCGACTGGCGATCTGCGTCCCCGATGATTCGGACTTCCATTCTGCTGCGGATCTGAACGGCAGCCGCATCGCCACCAGTTTCCCTTCGGTCACGGCCCGGTATTTGGCCAAGCACAACGCCACCGCGCATCTGGTGTCGCTCTCCGGTTCCGTCGAAGTGATGATTCAGCTCGGTGTTGCCGATGCGATCGTCGACCTGGTGGAGACCGGCAGCACGCTGGCTGCCAATCGGCTGCGAATTCTCGAGGAGATCGGTCGCTACGAGACGGTGCTGATCCAAAGCAGTCGGTGCCACGACCCGCAGACCGCCGAACGCGTGGTGCGGCGGCTCGAGGGCGTGACGATCGCGCGCGATTACTCGTTGTTGGAGTACAACGTTCCGCGTCGCTTGCTAAGTGAAGTCGAAGCGATCACTCCAGGATTCAATTCGCCCACACTCTCATCGCTCGAAGATCCGTCGCTCTGCTCGGTTCGCGTCATGGTTCGCCGCGCCGACATCATCGAAGTGATGGAAAAACTGGAGCAGGTCGGTGCGACGGCGATTTTCGAAACCGCGATCACCAATTGCCGCCTGTAACGCCCGCTGCCCTAACCTCCCTTGGCTCGCTATCGGCCGCGGTTCATCGCCGCGGGACCACCTCCGGAAACCGCTATGACCACCGACTACCCGCTCGAGATCCAGCCCACCGAAGTCAGCGACTTGAGGCAGCAGGGCGAAGATTTTCTGCTGCTCGACGTGCGGCAACCCGGCGAGTTTGAGACCGCCTCGATTCAAGGCGCGGTGCTGATTCCACTAGGCGAACTCGGCGAACGCTTGTCCGAGCTGGAGCCGTATCGCGACCGCCGGATCGTCGTGCACTGCCACCACGGCGTGCGGAGCATGCGGGCGGTGCTGGGGCTGCGGCAAAACGGTTTTAACAAGGCGCAAAGTCTCGCCGGCGGCATCGATCTTTGGAGCCAGCAAATCGACTCCGACGTGCCGCAGTACTGAGCGTCGCCAGAGTCGCCGATCGCTCCGCCGATCGGAGTTTTTCAGGCGTCGGGTAAGTACGACCGGCGGAGCGGTCGTCCACGCTGCCGCCGTCCACCTTAGTCGCCCAGTGAAAATAGCCGTTTGAACGCTTCGAGCAGGCCGCGGTGATGATCGTCCGCAGCGGCTTCGCGGAGCGAGGCCAGCGGCGGGTGCAGCAGCTTATTGACCACCCGGTCGAGCGAAATCTCGATCTCGCGGCGAGCTTCTTCCGAAACTTCCATCTGGTTGAGCTTATTGCTCAGCCGCACCCATTCTTCCTGGCGGATTTGCTCAGCGTGTTGACGGAGCCGCTGGATCACCGGTCCGGTCGAGCGGTGGTGCAACTCGACGACAAATCGCTGCGTCTCTTCGTCGATGATCCGCTTGGCTTTGGGCCACTGCCGCTGGCGCTCCTGGCGGTTGCGTTCACAAGCTGCCTGCAGGTCGTCCACGCTGTACAGATAAACGTCGTCCAATTCGCCGATCGCAGGCTCCACATCGCGCGGCACCGCCAAGTCCAAAATCAGCAGCACACGGTTATGGCGTTGCTCTTGCACCTGCGCGAACCGCTCCATCGTGATGATCGGCGTTGTCGAGGAGGTGGTGCCGACGACCACATCCGCATCGACCAAAGCCTGGTCCAGTTCGTCCCACTCCATCACGCGGCCGCCGAACTCGACGGCGATTGACTCAGCCCGTTGGCGGCTGCGGTTGAGGATCCGCACGTCGTCCGCGCCGGCATCGACGAGATAACGCAGCGTTTCGCGTCCCATCTCGCCGGCGCCCATCAGCACGACGGTTTTGCCGGTTAGCGTCTCGAAGAACTCCGAGGCGACTTCGCCGACCGCCACGCTCGGCACGCTGACGCGTTTGCGGTGAATGGTCGTCTCTTGTTGCACGCGCTTGGCAACGCGGCGGGCGGCTTGAAACGCGGCGTGCGTCAGCGGACCGGCCGATCCCCAAGTGCACGCTAAGTCGTACGCTTCCTTGACTTGCGAGAGAATCTGGGTCTCGCCGACAACCATGCTGTCCAAGCTTGCCGCGACCGTAAACAGATGCGAAACGGCTTCGGTACCGCTGCGGTAGATCATCGTGTTGACCAGCTTGTCGACCGAGAGTTGCCGCTGCTGTGCCAAAAACTCCAGCACCTCCGACTGGTCCGGGCCGCCATCAAGGTCTCGGCCCGGCGCCGATCCCGCGGCGGCCGTGTACAGCTCGACGCGATTGCAGGTACTCAGCAACACCAGTTCGCAAGCCGGAAATTGCTCACGAAAGGCCAGAATCGCCTGCTGCGCTTGGTCGCTGCTGAAGGAGAGTTGTTCGCGAAAATCGACAGCCGCTGTCTGGTGGCTGCAACCAATCATCTGCAGCTTCACGACGCCTCACCCATCACCACTTCAGACCGCACTGCCGCCCACGCTGACTCGGTCTTCGCCATCTCCTGGGCTGGTCTGGCGGGGCCTGTCTCGGCGGTCTGCCGCCCATGCTCGCTCGACAACACCCCGTACAACGCCAGCACCAGAAAGCCAAAACTGGCCAGCGTCAAATAGACAATTTTGCGTCCTTGCCGCGCCGGCGGATAGAAAAACTCGACGGCCGTTGCCGCCAGCAGCCAGACCAGCAAGACCAGCGACAAGATCACGCCGCCTTCGGTCCAGGCGACGCTGCCCCACTGGTTCACGTTCATGATCACCCCGGCGAGCAAGCCCACCGCTACCGCCACCGTGCTGACGATCAAGCAGTGCCGGTTCATCGCCTGCAACCGCTCCAGCGTCGGCAGCCGTAGCCGTCGCCCGCCCGCTTGCTTGTTCTTGAGCCGATAAGCCTGAGTCAAATACATCAATCCGGCAATAAAACCCATCAACACTGCAGCCGTTCCGACCATCATCGCCAGCCCATGGACCGAGCGCCACAGTCCCACCGCTTCATCGCGCGAAAACGGTGCCCAGGAACGTGTGAACGATGCCAGCGCGACCAACAGCAGAACCGGCGGCAGCAGAAACAGCCCGACACTGGTGTCGGGACGGCGGACATAGAGGGTCAAGAAACAGGCGGCTAACCCCCAGGCGACCAACAGCGCCCAGTCATACCAACCGGCCAACAGGCCTGCGTCAGTGTTGGCGTTCTGGCCGACCGCGCGCACGATCAGATACACGGCCTGGGAAAACAGCCCCGCCACGGTAAAACCGATCGTCAGGATCGCCCGCCCAGGCACAACGAACAGCGACCGGCTCAGCTCCAGCAACATCGCCACGATGTAGCTGCCAACAAAGCAGGTCGCTGTGATTCCGTAAAAAAAATTCTGCATCAACCGTGGTTCTAGCAAGTCAGGACGCGGTCGCGGAAGCATCGTCCGCTAACACGCGTGCTAGTTTACGCTCCCGACCCCAATTTATGCCACTCGCAACGACTGTGCGGCATGCTGAGCTGGCAACCCGCACGAACGAAACGATGAACAGGAACGGATCGATCGCATAGTCCCAAAAGTTGACTCCGCCGGCTAGCCGCAATTGCCAACTCCACACGATCCCTAGCAGTAAGACTGCAGGAAGCCAGCGCCCGATAACCGCTAGCATTGCCGATCCGGCGAGCGCTGGCCACAGTAACGTTGCTCCAAACCCCAGCCCATACAGCTCCGTTTCCCAGGCCGTCAGCGCTGCAGCGTACAGCGCCAGCCCCACCACAGCCCACACTTTCCGCAACCCGTCCCAGTGGCGATCGTGCACCGGCACCGCGTCAGGAAAACTCTCCGCAGCCAAAAACACGACCAGAAAAAACAGCATCGCGAAACTCAGCTCGCCGCTGTAGGCCAACAAATATCCCGCAACATCAACGTCACCGACCGGCACGACACTCAGCCCGAGCCCCGTGGCCACCGCCAGCAGCGCGATCGGCCAGACCCGACGCACCTGACTTGGCGCAGGCTTGTCGCCTGCGTTCCGCCGGCCCCGTGCGGCAACCACCGCGGCTGCAAACAGCAACGCGACACTCAGGTGTGACCACCACCATAGCGATGCGTTCATCGGTTGGTCTCCAGCCAGGCGTCGTTAAACATCACGTGACAGATTCGCGTTCGGTCCCAGGTGTAGCTCAGGTGATAGACGCCGGGTTCGCCGCGGATGAGCGACGGATAGGAAAACTCCTGCCCCGCTGCGCCGTCTTCAAGCAGCGTCAATATTTTCCAGTCTTCGCCATCGGACGAAATCGCCAGCGCCAGTTGCTCGCGGTCCTTTTCGCTGGGGTTGAGCACCATCAACACCTCGCCGCTGTCCGTCGGTGCCACGGTGACGGAGGCATTGGGATTGGCAAGCTCCAGCGGCTGAAGCGGCGACCAGGTGCGTCCGGCATCGACCGAGCGGTTGAACAGCACGTGCGGCTGCGATGCCCCGCCCCGCCGGTGATAGGCGAACAATTCGGTCGCCGACCGGGCCACCAACGCAGGCTGCAGCGAATCCAAACCGGCATTCATCCGGTACTTGTCCACCAATTGGCCGTCGGCGTCCAAGTGCAGCAGCTCGCCGAACTGATACAGAAATTCATGATAGGCTGGCAGCAAAACCCCGCCATCGGCCAAATCGATCGGCGGCGAACGGACCAAATTACAGGTATTGAGGAACGGTGCAGCGATCAGTCGCCGCGCCTCGCTCCAATTCCTACCTTGATCATCAGAATGCTTGACGCTGATTGACCCACCACTCCAGCCGCCGACTGAAACCGTAACGTAGTACAGCCACAGCCGACCGCTCGGATCACAGTGCAGCACCGGATTGCCGAGTTTCTTGACGTAGCGGCCCAGTTCGCGGCTCGACTCCGAGCGATCACTCAGCTTCCGCACCGGTTCCCAATCGCCGCTCTGCACATCCCAGTTGGAAGCGTAGATCGCTACGTCCTTGGCGCCTTCGCGCGTCCCGCCGAACCAAGCGGCGACCAGACCACCATCGGGCAACTGCGCGATGGTCGATGCATGCACCGACGGCGCTTCCGGAACGGTGTCCAAAAATTGACGAATGAACACCGGCGCGGGCGCGACACCGCTTGCCTCCGCGGACACAGGCGAGACGCGGATGGTGGGCGAATGGATCAATGCCGCCTGCGAGTTCACTCGGCTGCTGCCCAACGGCGCGCGACCAGTGGCCAGCAGCACCGCTACCGTCGACAGCAGCGCGACCCAGTACGCAGCTTTTGCAGCGCGCTGCTTGGTTCCGCCCGCCGCGGCGCCACTAGACGACCGCGGCGGGATGTGGTCAGCGGCCATTAGCGTGACCTGGTGGCGGTCGTCGGCCGAGCGATCTTCGCCAGTTCTGTATCCAGGCTGGCTGCGTAGATGTTATTGGACACGACGCGGCCTTTGTCGTCGATCAACAACATCATCGGCAACGTCTGCACCCCCAGTTGCTTTGCCAAGCCGCTGGACTGCAACCCGCCATCTTCATACAGGTGAATCCACGGCGCGGAATTGGCCTGCAGGTAGGTTTCGGCCTGGGAACGCGAGCTGTCGACGTTCACACCCACGATCTGCAGCCCGGCGTTTTGGTATTTCGCCTGCAACTGCCGCAGCAGCTTCATGTCCTGCTTGCAGGCCTCGCACCAGGTCGCCCAGTAATGAATGATCACCGGGCGGCCCTGCAACTTGGCCAGATCAAATGCTTCGCCTTTGACGGTCCGGCCAGTGAAGTTCAGGACCTTGCCCTTCGATTCCAAACGCTGGACCGCACCGGCCGCCTTCTCACCCATGTCGGTCCCGGAGAACGACTTGGCGACGCGATTGTAAAACTCCAGCGCTTCGGTTTCCTTTTCTTCGAACTCTTTGCTCAATGCGAGTTGCAAGAGCGCTTGAGCGGCTTCGGGGCTGGTCGGGAATTGTTCGACGAACTTCGTCAGCTCGGTGAGGTACCATTCCTGGACCTTAGCGAAGTCGGCGTCAGGGACCTGGCGTTTGACGTACTCGCTGCTGATGATCTGGAACTGCACGTACGACTGCAGCTCTTGCTCGCTGGTGGGCAGATCGGTGCTGAATCGCCGCAGCCGCTCGATCCCTTCGGGATACGTACCGCTTTGGACGGCCACACTGACCGTGTCAACCAATTGTCGCATCCAGGTCTCACGCTCCGCAGCGCTCGATGAGGTGGCGATCAACTGTTCGACCACGTCCACACGGCGGCGGTTCAAATCGGACTGAGCGGCCGGCGTGGTTGCCGTCGCTAGCTCACGGTCAATTTTCTCCAGCGAGCTGACCAATTGCTGGGTTTCCGCTCCCATCGCCGGCCGAGCCGCGGTTGCGGTGGCCATCCCGCCAGGGGTGAAAAATGTGCCCGGCGTTTGCGCCAGCGGTTGATCTTCGCCGACAACCTGCGGCGCATCGACCAGCCGCCAGGCGTCGCCGACCTGAACCATCGTGCCGATCATCACCTGGCCGCCCTGGCCAGCGTCCTCGAACATCGCCACGGCGTTCTCATAGATCCGCAGGTCGCGGGTCGATGCGTCGGTTCCTGCGGGAATGATCCCCGGGGCGGTTGAAGCAAATTGCACCCAGCGGGCCGTCGGGCCGACCGCTTTTTGCTGTTTCAGTAGCGCCGCAAAGTCGGTCGCCGCCTTGGCGGCCTTCTTCGCCACTCGCTGGGCGGTCGCATCGCCCAAGCCCAATTCGCGAATCTCTTGCTCGGTGGCCAGCAGCCGGGCGAACCGCTCCGCATCCCCCTTGGCAATCGCAGCGATCAGTTCCGCAGAGGCTTCTTCGGCGGAAATCTGCTTCCAGAAGTCGATTTTGCCGTCTTCGTTCTTATCGATTCCCCACCGCGTTCCGGCCGTGCCGAGCCAACGATACTGATCCGCTTTGCCGTTAAAATCGGAGTCAACGTCGCGATAGACTTCGATCCCTTGATCGTAATAGCACCACAGGTCGATTTTCTTATCGCCATTGGTGTCGGCAAACCGCCGCAGCCGCGTGCCATCGGCCGCTTCGACCGTCCAGCCCGACCAACCATTTTCACGCAGGTCCGTCACGCGGCACGAAGCGACATCTTCCTTGGCAACCTTGAAGTAAGGCACATCGCTCTGGACCGGTTGCAGCGCCAGAGCCGCTTCAGCGCTCGGCGCCGCAGCGGCTACTGCTGGCGAAGCGATCGCGGTGCAGCCGCCCAACACGCCGAGCAGCGCCCGCGTCCGCCAACGCGCTGGCTTCAGCGTGGCTGTGAAAGCGTGCGGACCGGCAGCACCGGCGCGGCCTCCGCTGGAGGGTATCGGGATGCGAGCGAACATTTTTTTGAGCATGAGAATCCTTTCTGGTGGCAAGCGCTGCGAACCCGGCCAAAAACCGGGGACTCCATTTAAGCAGAAAAGCACGGTTGCCGAAAACAGAACTTTGTCGGCCGACCCCGGTTTGACAGCGGCGGCACGATTTGTACACTTGCGGCTCATTCGAAGGCCAGGCGAACAAAGCCTTGTTCGACTGGCAGCGAATTGGCCTCGAGTGTGCTGCGTAGAAGCATTTTTCGCTCACCTGCCGTTGCCAAATCGCCGATATTGAATGAAGATGTCCGCACGGGCGTGTAGCTCAGTTGGTTAGAGCGCGTCGCTGATAACGACGAGGTCCCAGATTCGAGTTCTGGCACGCCCACTTCACCCGTCTGTCACCCTGGTCACGGCCAGCGGCAGCGGATGAGCGTCGCGGCGGGGGTGTAGCTCAGTTGGGAGAGCATCTGCTTTGCAAGCAGAGGGTCATCGGTTCAAGTCCGTTCACCTCCACTATTTTCTGAATCAAGAACCTCGGATAGCAGGGACGAAGCTCCCTGCTATCCGAGGTTTTTTTGTGTCGGCACGGTTTCGCCGCCGACGCTTTGTCGCCGACCGCTCGGAGCCGCTGTGACGTTGCCGCCCACTGCTCGGCTGCCAACCTTGTCGGGTTACTGGCCGACCTCTTGGCCCCGCCCCCGTTCGACAGGCGGAGCGATCGACCACCGTCGTCGGCTCCCTCTCCCTGTCTCTGCGGTCGTGCTGACCAATAAACCCAATCCGACGGGATGGGCCGGACGGATTCGGCGACTGCGCGTCACTTCTGCGCGAACTTGATCTGTACGGCGATTCGCCGTACAGTTGTGTGCAACTGGGGAGCATCTGATGGCAACTGCAAACACCTCGCGACGGTCTGCTCGGCTGGAAACACGAATTACGCCGGAGTTGAAAGAGCTTATTGAGCGGGCGGCCGCTTATACCGGGCGCTCGGTCTCGGATTTTGTCATCGCTCAGGTTGAGGTCGCAGCCAAGCAAGTGATTGACGAACACGAACGGTTGCATTTGGATCAAGTGCAAAGCCGTGCGCTGGTAGACGCATTGTTGGCTGCTAAGAAGCCGAACAAGCACCTGAAGCGGGCGATGGACGAGTATCGCCAACAAGTCGATTCACGATGACCGACTGGGTCTGCGAACCACTTGCAAAGCATCACGATCGGAGCGCGTTTAACTGCGGCGTTTCGGTGCTCAACGAGTACCTGGCGAAGTATGCGAGGGAACAAGGCCTCGACCTCCGAGTAGCCAGGGGAAGGAATGACAGGTCACCGCAAGATGCAGCGCCGGCACCGATGAACCTTCCGACCGTGGCGGGCTAGACAGCCAAAGCAGCGCGGGCAAGTTGAAACCTCGCCAAAGCCGCGGTGAGCCATCGTCGCTGGCTGCGTCGCCAGAAGAACTAAGATTCGATTTTGCGAATCATTCTCAACAGAATAAAGGAATGTGCCGCGGTGTCAAAGGTTGGGTTTGGAAAAACCAACGTACGCCAGCGGCAGACGCCACCGCAGGCTCGGCAGAGCGTCGTTTGCGACGGAGCAGCGTCAGCGGACATTATTGTCAGCATGAGCGACGATCTTGACTCAGGGAGCGGCCGGCGCCGGGGCGATGCCGGTGGCGCGGTCGGCTCCGGCATCGAGTTCCGCTAACAGCGCTGCACGCCACTGCTCTTCCAGCTCGCTCAGCGTCTGGCCGGTCTGCTCTTTCCAGAATGTCTCGCGGTAGTGGCCTTCACGCAGCGCCGCGTTGAGTGTTTGCACAATCTCGGCATCGTGCGTGTGGGTGACCCAGTTGAGGAAGTTGCCGCTGACGCGGTAGCTCGCGTCGTGCCGCGCCGATTCGAGGCCACGACGGGTGATTTCCGCTCCGCGCGACTCGGGTTCGTAGAGGAACCAGCGGATGTAATCGGCAATGCCTTCGACCAACCAGCTCGGCCGAGTCGCCTCGCGATTGGCACGCCGTGCTCGACCATACTGCTGGACAACGTGGACCAACTCGTGCACGATCGCCCCCTTGGCTTCACCGTCGAGGTTGCGCTGGAACCAAGTAGGTGAGCCTTGAATGCGCGTCCCCGATGCAGCCGCCACGCCGCGATACTCCGGGGTGAACGTAATGCTGAGCGACGGCGGTGCGGTGAACTCATCGCTTGGCAACAGATCGACAATCCGCGGATACCACTGTTGCACCACCGGAGCGAGTTCCTCGCGCGCCCACTGGGTCAGATGAGCGGCCTCGGTCGTATCGATGGTGATCTCATACTGGCCGTCTCCTGCCTCGATGACCAGCTTCCCAGCCGCTGCATCTTGGTCATCTGCAGTGTCTGCAGCCACTGCCGCGTCGGTTTCGCGAAAGACGATCAGGTGCAACCGCTCGCCACGATCCACGAGCGGCAGCGTTGATAGCGCGAAGGAAGACGCGGCCGCTGCTTGCGGATGACCGTTTAAACCACACACCACTTCGGCCAAAGCTGCAGGTCGGCCAGTGTGAACCGCAACGGTGCAGATCATCGCCAAGATGCCACAGAGCATCGCTCACTCCTGTTCAGGTTGTCGTGGGAAGTTAGAGACAAGCGTCGATTGTAGTGGACGATCGGCTGGAGCGGATTGGGGAGCGAACGATTGATGAAGGCAACAAGCCGCCGCTGCATGTCACGAAGACCTCCTTGCTTCTCACTGGGCTTATTGATCACAAGCTTTCGGGGGCTTAGAGATGCGCCGATCCTGGCCGGCGCGTTCCGCTCTCCTCTCTGCGGGGAGGTGAGCGGAACGGAACATAATATCCCGCCTAATTCAATCAGCCGGCACGCGTCAGCGTCCGGTTTTCGCGAGCCATGAGCCGCATCGCGGCAATCAATTTGACCGAAAGACTGACCCAGACCTACTTAATGAGACACTCGCTGAAACCTTTATAGAGAGTGATTCCTTAAGACAAGGGAGCGATGTCGCCACTCACAAAGGGGGCTGTTTGCGAGAAAATGCTTAGATCATGGGCAGTAGCAGTGTGGCGTGCCTTGCTGCTGCGCTGGCGGCCAGCCGTCCCCCTAAAAGAAAGGCGAAACCCGCACCGGGGCCAAAGGCTGCAAGTCGCCTCAGTTATGGCAGGGATGGCTCCATTAAGTTGCAATTCTGATGCTTGACGGCAGATAAAGATGCATTGGTGCGCCGCTTGCCAATTCCCAAGAACAATGTCTCGTCGATGCAAGCAGCCTAACGCTGGGGATCGGTAACCACTCTCCTGCTTTGGCTGACTTGATCATCGGCTTAGTTTCTGAATACGTTTTTTTTGAGCAGAAATACCTGATGCGTTGTCAATCGCCACCCACCCATTCATTATCACCTCAGCCACGCGGCGGCTTCACGCTCGTAGAACTACTCGTTGTAATCGCCATCATTGGCGTGATGGTCGGTCTCTTATTGCCTGCTGTGCAGGCCGCGCGTGAGGCTGCTAGGCGAATGAGTTGTTCTAATAATCTAAAACAATTGGCCCTGGCGGCACACAACTACCATGATACGTATCGGGTCTTTCCGTATAACGGCTCGCCTGAAGGAGCGATCTCTGGTGATCAGCGCGACCGCGGCTGCTCATGGTTTGTGCGGATCCTGCCATTCATCGAACAAGGGCCGGCATACGATCGAGCGATCTTCGGAGGCGATTGGACATTCCAGCACGGCCCCCATTTGAACGTCGATCTTGTCAATGAATTGCGGGTGCCGACGCTCAATTGCCCTTCCAGCCCGTTGCCTACGACCCGGACACAAAGCGTCGGCGGGGTGACGATCACCATGCAGACCGCCAACTACGTTGGGATCGCCGGTTCGTTCTTCCAGGGCGGGACCTCGACGGTTGAATCCACATCGCCTCAATTCAATCTCTACGGCCGCTCGGTTCTGAACGGGGTCATCACCAATATCAATCCTGCAAACCCTGCTCCTGGAATGCAGCACGTTAGCGATGGGACAACGAACACGCTGATGATCAGCGAGCAGAGCGATTTTCAGTGGAATCCGCTGAACGGCCAAAAGGTTGACCGTCGTTCGAGCGGGCACGCCGGATCCACTTGGTCCTGTGGTCAAGGCACCGGCTCTTGGTCCCAGAACGTGACCACTTTGCGTTATCCGATCGCCGGAGGTTTTGGCGCAGCGGGCAACGCGAATCCCTATGAGGTCAATGTCGCCATTTTCTCCGCCCACCCCGGCGGCGTACTGGGCGCGCTGGCGGATGGTTCGGTGCGGTTTGTGTCGGAAAACATCGATTTTAGCACCATGACGGCCCTGGCAGACCGCGGTGACGGCGCCGTGCTCCGAGAGTTCTAAGACTGCCGAGGTTTTGTTGTTCGCAGATCGGTTCGGTTGGTGGGCATCGCGGTACGAGAAACGCCAACCGCCATTTCTTGATTTTACGTGTTATAAGAAGAGGATGAGATGAAGCTCGCCGCGATACCTGCTTCGATCGGCATTGCAATGACCTTCGTGCTCGCTGCAGTCATCGGATGCAGTGGTGGTATTACTTCTGATTTCGGATTGGTAACCGGCACGGTAACCATGGCTGGCAAACCGCTGGAAGGTGCTGAAGTCGTCTTCTCTCCACCCAGTGGGCGCCCCTCGATGGGGCTGACCGACAGCAGCGGTAAGTACGAGTTGACCTACATTCGCGACACCAAGGGAGCAGTCCCTGGAACGCACAAGGTTCGCATCACCACGCGACCCGAGTCGGTAGCAGACGACTACTCGGGACCCGCGTTCAAGGAGCCGATTCCGGCCAAGTACAACACGGACACGACGCTGACGGCTGACGTGAAGGCGGGTGAAAATACCTTCAATTTCGAACTGGAGTCGCGGTAGTTAAGCCGGTTGGATCAGCGGCACCGCGAGGTTGCTCATGATCTCGGCGATCGTTTTCTCCGCCGTCACCTTTCGCAGGCGGCTCTCGGGTTTGACGATCACGCGGTGATTCATCACCGGCGCGACGATCCGTTTGACGTCGTCGGGCAGCACGTACGTACGGCCCTGGATCGCAGCGAACGCCTGCGCGCAGCGGAACAGGGCAATGCTCGCCCGCGGGCTGCCGCCGAGAGCCAGATCCTCATGTGCACGCGTGTCGTGCACGAGCTGCAACAAGTACGCGCGGATGCGGGGATCGACGCGCACGCTGCGAATCACCGCTTGCGCTGCCACCAGTTCCGAGGCCTGGGCGACGCTTTGGAGCGAATCAACTGGATGTGTCCGCTGCAGCAGCGCCAGCATCCGCAACTCTTCCTCCAGCGTCGGATAGCCGAGTGTAAACCGCATCAGAAATCGGTCGAGTTGGGCTTCGGGCAGCGGAAACGTTCCCTCGTGGTCGACAGGGTTTTGCGTGGCGATGACCAGGAACGGTTGCTCCAGCGTATGGGTGGTCCCGTCGACCGTGACCCGCGCTTCGGCCATCGCTTCGAGCAACGAAGCTTGCGTTCGCGGCGTCGCGCGGTTGATTTCGTCGGCCAGCAGGATTTGGGTGAACACCGGGCCGGGGCGAAACTCGAACTCGGCCGTCTTCTGGTTGAAGATCGAAGTTCCGGTCACGTCACTGGGCAGCAGATCGGGAGTACACTGCACGCGTTTAAATTGGCAGCCGACGCTCTTGGCCAGCGCTCGGGCGAGCATCGTCTTGGCCACCCCGGGCACGTCTTCCAGCAGCAGATGCCCGGCGGAAAACCAGGCGACGAGCGAAAGTACAAGCTGTTTTCGCTTGCCCACGATCGCCTGTTCCACGTTGCCGATGATTCGCTTGGCCAGGTCGCTGACCGCGGCAACATCGCCCGCGGTTGCCGCCGCAGCGGCATCCGAGCCCGTTGGGTGAACCGTTGGCGGCGCGGCGGGACGCGGGCGAGCGGGCCGCGGGGGCTGCGCGGCGGGATCGGTGGGAAGTGACATAGAAGGTAAAACCGGTCAGCGGGCGTCGGCAGACATTCAGTTCGCCAGCAGAACAATTTGGCGATTGGCACCTTGATTGCTACACTGGACTGGCGGGCGGGGTAACGCCTGCCAAATCTTGTAATAGTGTAGCTGCTGCGCGCGGCTACGACGCACGCGATGGATTTTGAAGTGGTGACGCTATGCCACGCTTACTGATCACCGACGACGATCGCTCGATGCGGCAGACGCTGGCTGATGCGCTGTCGCGCTGCGGCTTCGATATCGCTACCGCTGGTGATGGCGAAGAAGCGATCAAGCTGTTTGACACCGGCGAGGTGCATTTGGTGATCGTCGACTTCCACATGCCGCGGCTCAGCGGGTTGGAAGTGATTCGCTACGTTCGCAGCCGCAATTCCCGCCTGCCCTGCATTTTGATGAGCGCTAAGTTGAGCGAGCCGGTGCGACGAGAAGCCGAGGAAATGCACACTTGCGGCATCTTCGACAAGCCGCTGCGACTGGCCACGCTGCGTCAGACCGTGGCGCAGTCGCTGCTGGACACTTACGGCTGGAAGGCCGGATAAGCTGCCCGTTTGCCTTAAGCCGAACGGCGATGTTGCTGCACACGGCGGCTGGCGGCCTCGACCCCTTCGAGCGGCATGGCGTGTGGGCCAATTAGCCCCACGGTATCTGCGCCGTACCAGCGCTTTTCGCTGATCTGCTGCAGGATCATGCTCGCGACCGTTACAGCCCGAGCGCCGGCAAGGCCGCAGACCGTCGGCGTTGTCTGCGAACGAATGCTGATCACGAAATCGTGCAACTCGTCGAGGATTGCGTTTCGTGGCTGGACCTGTGTCGCCACCGGCGTCAGGTAACTGCTGAACAGATCGTCGGCGAACTTCAGCGGATTATCGGTCGCTGTTGTCAGATCGAAGCTGCGATCCAGCAACGTCACATCCGGCCCGAGCGTCTGCAGGGTCAACGTCGAAAAATCGATCTCTGCAAAACCGCCCGGCGAGAACGTCTTCATCTGACGCGCCGGGGTCGGGCTGATCCGCGAAGCCTTCAAATTGGCCACGAGTCCGCACTGGAACTCCAGTCGCGCTTCGGCGATATCTTCGTGGCCGCTGATCACCGCGAGGCCGCTGGCACGCACATCGGTTAGCGGGGCCGAGGTCAATGACAGGACCAAGTCGATGTCATGGATCATCAGGTCCATGACGACGCCGACGTCGAGGCAGCGACCGGGAAAACGCGATGCCCGGGCCGCTTCGACATACTTAGCCTGCGCCGTGATTTCCGCAGCGGCAGTCCAGGCGGGGTTGAAGCGTTCGACGTGGCCGACCTGCAGCGTGCGGCGACGCGCGTGCGCCAACTGCACCAGCCGATCGGCGTCAGCCGGGCAGATGGTCAGCGGCTTTTCGACGAACACGTGTTTGTTCGCCTTAAGTAAGTCGGTTGCCGTTTCGGCATGCAGGTCGCTCGGGGAGGCGACGATCGCCGCATCGATCCCATCGAGCAACTCGTGATGCGACGCGTACACCGGCACGTCAAATGTCGCAGCGGCGACCTCGCGGGCTGATGGGAACGGGTCGACGATCCCCACCAGTTCCGCATCGTCGACTTGGCCGAGCAGTTTGGCATGGATCCGGCCCAGGTGGCCGGCTCCAATGACGGCAATTCGTAAAGGCATCACGCCGCTTTCCTTCGTTGATCGCGGCCGCGTCCGTGGCGGCCGGTGCAGGATTGATCCATGAAATCGAACAGTTGCCGCAGCACGGGGCGGATCGGACCGCTGTTGAGCATCCGCTCGCGCGCCGCCTCGGCGCCGACCATCTGCTTGTAAAGCAAGCGATAGGCCGCCTGCAAGACGCGAACGTCGTCTTCGCTGTAGCCGTTGCGTTTCATGCCGATCGCATTGATGCACCGTGGCCGGGCGGGAATGCCATCGACGACCATGAACGGCGGCACGTCGTGCAGCACCTTGGACAACGCGCTGACGAAACTCATCGACCCAATCGAGGCGAATTGATTGATGCCGACGCCGCCAGCGATCGTGATGTCGTTTCCGATGTGGACGTGCCCACCGACCATCACGTTGTTGGCCATCGTCACTCGGTCGCCCACGCAGACGTCGTGCCCCAGGTGCACGTGCGACATCAGAAAGTTGTTGTCCCCGACCTGAGTGATCCCGGCCTCTTTCTCACTTCCGCGATTGATCGTTACGTATTCGCGGATGATATTGCCGTCGCCGATGACGACCTTCGTATCGGAGCCTTGATAACTCAGATCTTGCGGTTCAGCGCCGATCACGGCTCCCGGGAAAATATGATTTCCTTCACCGATCGTCGTATTGCCACAGAGCGTGACGTGGTTCTCGATGATCGTGTTGCGGCCGATCTTCACGCCCGAGCCGATCACACAATAGTGACCGATGTGAACCCCATGGCCGAGCGTTGCTCGGGGATCGACAATGGCGGTGGCGGCGATTGTGGCACTCATGTGTTCACACTACCTTTACAATCTGTCCGAGCAAAAAACAGGATGAAAAAAATGGGTTAAGCGGCGGCGATGTGCGGCGCAGTCGGCGGAGCGAAGCGTGAGCTTTGGTTGGCTGATGTATCCGAAATACCTGCACGGGCAGCGAGCTGTCGGGCCAATGCGGCGTTGAGCCGATGACCACCGCGGTGCGAAACGAAGCGGCCAATCAGTTCGACACCGACCAGGGCTAGGTCACCGATCAGGTCGAGCGTTTTATGGCGAGCGCATTCGTTCGGAAAGCGGAAGGAATTGTCGACCAAACCGTTGTCGTTGAACACCAACAGGTCTTGCGGCCCGACATGCTTGCCAACGCCTTGACTCTGCAACTGAGCGACTTGTTGTGCGGTTACAAAGGTGCGGGCCGGTGCGAGTTCCTGGCAGAACACCTGAGCGTTTAAAATCCCACTATAAGACTGAGCCCCAATCGGGCTGTCAGCACCATAGTCGAGGTGATACTCGTAGTGAGCGTGGCCATCAACGGTCGGACGGGCCTCGATCCAGCACGTTTCATCTCCGACCCGAACAGTCTGGTCGAGGACGAATCGCTGCTTAGCAGTCGCTTGAACGACCACTCCGGCCGAGCGCAGCGCCTGTGTGATGGCGAGTGCCGAGCCGTCGAGCCCCGGCATTTCTTCGCCATTGATCTCGATGACGCAGTTGTCGATTTGCAGAGCATAGAACGCGGCCAGCACATGTTCGATCATTTCGAACCGCGCTTCGCCAGCGCACAGGTTGGTGCGAAAGGCCTGCTCGTCGGCGTACGTCGTTAGCGCCGGGCAAGACGGCTGGCCAGGGCGATCGGTCCGGACCAGCCGGACTCCGGCGCCAGCCGCCGCGGGTAAAAAGCGGACGCGGACATCCTGCCCACTCCAATAGCCACGGCCTCTGACTTCGCAGCAGGCGGCCAAGGTCTGTTCATTGCGTGCACAAATCACTGTGTGTCACCTTATCCGTGGCAGGGCGGGACAAGCCGCATCGTCCCCATAAGCCGGCCGCTGCAAATAATTCCTGATCTGACATCCGGCAATGGCAGGGCACGGGGCCGCCGCCGCGGCAGCGCCGACGGCGAACAGCAGTTGCCCAGTGCGTCATCTACATGCCGTAGTCATCACTGCAGCCGCCCAACGGCGGACCGAGAGTTGCCGGAAGCTTCCAAACTTAGCGGGCCGCAGGAGCCTTGGCACCATTGGCGACGCGCATCGTTTGATCCAAGTACTGCATCACACCCTTGGTCATGTCGAGCGACTCGTCGTGATAAACGATGTTCTTCATGACACCGCGGATCACCGATTCGCCCTGTTCCAGGTTCATCTCTTCGCTGTTGTAGCGGAGCACCAGGTTGATCTTATAGTGATTGGCTAAAAACTTCACACCGGCGGCAATTCGCTGGTAGTTGTCGAAGTAGATTTTGGCTTCGGCATCGGAGAGTTCTTTGCGTTTACGAGCCATATCCAAGCGGAGCCGCGATTCCATCGAAGCGACCTTCTCTTCGGCGGCCGCATATTCAGCGGTGCCGGGCTTGAACGTCTTTAGCTCCGCCGCGGCCTGCTGCAACTCTTCTCGCTTGCCGGTCAATTCCGCATCGAACGACTTGAGTTCGGCTTCGACCTTCGCGACTTCGTCCTTGATCGCCGCGTGATTCTTGAAAATGTAGGCGACGTCGATCACTGCAACCTTGTGACCTTCGTCCCCGAGCGACAGCGACGGGCTGAGTGCGCCGACGGCCGCGACACACAGGGCCACTGATACCGAACAAAGGGTTTTCCCAAAAACTCGCACTTCCGCTACTCCTTGCGTTGGTGATGCAACCCAGCAATGTTTGTGTTGTGCGGCCGCACATCCGGGCGACCTACGCTTTCGTCTGAGCGATTGTTTCAAAAAGTCTTTCCTGCAGTAAAGAGCGCTTTCCAGCGGTTGCTGCGGATCGTGTGTCGGCAAGCGACCGCTGCATCCGCTCTCGGCAGGCCTCACTCTTCGAGTTGATCACTCCTCTGGTCGTCGCTGCAGGGTTGCCAAGACGGTGATGACTGCCTCGCCACGCCGCAGCGTGACTTCAACGACATCATCCGCCTCGTGCTCCGCTACCGTCTCGATCACGTCGCTGAGCGAGCCGATGGCAACGCTGTCGATCCGCAGGATACGATCACCGGCGCGGATACCCGCCAACGCTGCAGGGCTGCCCGCAGCCGTCGATGTCACGATCGCTCCTCGAGGTTCATCGACAGGTGGTAAATCGGTACCGCCTGTGTCTTCGTCTCGTGGTGCAGCATCGGTGGGATCTTGGAGCGTGACTCCCAGATACGCCTTGGATTGCTGCCGAATCGTCACATCCCGTGAGGTGGTCGAATACTGTGGCCGCTCATCAGCTTTCGCTAGCTCTGCGACGACGACAGAAGTGATATCGGTTATCCGGGCCATGCCGTTGAGATTGATTTTGTCGATTGTGTCACTCGGCCGGTGATAATCGCTGTGCAGCCCCGTGAAGAAGAACAGGACGGGGATTTTTCGCATGTAGAACGACTGGTGATCGCTCGGACCATAGCCGCTGGCGACCTTGTAGAGCACGAACTGCGGCCGAGCATTGGCTCGGTCAACCAACTCGTCAAAGCCGGCAGCGGTGCCGGTGCCGTAAACCGTCAGATCGTTGTTGCGGAGCCGTCCGACCATATCGAGGTTGATCATCGCTACGGTATCCTCGAGGGCAAACCGTGGGTTGCGGACATAGTGCTCGCTGCCCAGTAGACCGCGTTCCTCACCGGTGAAGGCGATGAACACCACCCGGCGGTGGTCGCTCTGGTCGGTCAACTGCTGGCGAATCAGCGCGATGCTGGCCAACAGTACCGAGGTGCCGCTGGCATTGTCATCGGCGCCGTTGTGAATGGCGATGGTGCCGGGGGCGAGCGAGCCGACGCCGCCCATGCCGACATGATCGTAGTGTGCGCCGATGATCACGGTTTCGTTGGCCAGCCGCCCGCGTCCCGGCAACACGCCGAGCACGTTACTCGTGGGCGCCTCGGACGGAGACAACTCCGTTTGCAGCGATACCGTGGCCCCCAGTACGCGGCTTCGCGGAGCCACCTGAGTATTGATCTCGCGCTGCACCTCATCGAGCGATTGTCCCTGGTGATCGCGGAGCAATTGCGACGCGAGCGAGCGGGAGATGCTGATCACCGGCAGACCGTCGACGTATGCCCTCCGGCCCGCTTCGTCGACGCTCAACAGTCCTTCCGCGGCGACCGCGCGTTGCCGCTGCAGGTTTTCGATCATCGACACCAGCGTCTGCCGCCGCGCCGCATGGGTGGCGCGAATGTTGACGGCTTCTTCGGGAAGCTCCGCAAATTGTTCATCCAGCCGCTGCAACCGCTCTGTCTCGGCAGCGATTTGCCGGTCAACCGATTCCACCCGCTGCGTGATCGAGTCTTCATCATTGACCAACAGGACCGCCACAGCGCCATGCTCGGCGGCGTTCTTGATCTTCGTTTCGAAGTAGGCGTGGCGCGTGTTTTGAGCACCGTTGAACTTCTGATCCGCTGCCGCTCCGCTCGGCTCTTTGCGGATCATCATCACCACGGCTCCGGCGGTATCGACTCCGGCATATTCGTCGAACGCGAGATCGGGGGCGGTGATCCCATAACCGACAAACGCGAGCGGGCCGGTCGCTGTGCCGCTGCTGCCAATCGCCAGCGGCCGAAAGGACTCTTCGAGCGTGTAGGCGGTCGTCTCCGACTGGCCGCCGTTTGACAGCCGAGTGATCGCCAGTTGGTTGTTAGCCGGTTCGCCGACCGTCACCCCCAGCGGAATGTTAAAGGTTTGAAACGGTGTGCCTTCAAATAGTGCGGTTTCCAGGCCGGACTGCTCGAACGACTTGGCGATGTACTGAGCCGCCAACTCCAGCCCTTCCGTGCCGACGTCGCGGCCGCGAAGGTCGTCGCTGGCCAGATAAGCGATGTGCTGTCCGAGCGCCGTCTCAATCGCTGTGATTTGATCGGCACCGGCAATTGCATCCTGGCCAGTCGCCGGCGAAAGCCCTGGTGACACCAGTCCGCACAACGGCAGCAGCAAAGCCAGCCGGATCCAGTGGACAACGGGCTGCCAGCGATCCTGTCTGGCGAGCAGCGGGCCGCGATGATCGTTCGAAAGCGATTGGTGCATGAATATCCATCATCAGGATCGTGGAGCTGTGGTCACCCGCGCGCCCAGGGATTTCCCCTCTGCCGGCAGGCATTTTTCCTCGGCATTATAGTGTCCGCGCCGCTTCAGCCGCCCGCAGGCCGCTGTTCATCGCCCCCTGGATCGACGGCGTTTCGCAGTAATCGCCGCAGAGCACGATGTTGCCGTGTGCCAGCGGCGGAGTGATGTTGCGGAGCGACTGTACCGGTAACGCATAGGGCACGGCGTAGCTGCGCAGGTGCCGCCACTGACTGGCCGCCTCGCCAAACCAGCGCACCAGTTGGTCTCGAACCCGGTGCAAGCTGGCTCCGCTGACCTCGCCGTCAGCCGATTCGGTCGTGCTGACCGAGACCAGCGCCTTACCCGGCGGGGCGTACTGCGGTGCAACATCGCTGGGGACGACCACGCTGCCAATCACTCCGGGCGCTGAGTCGGTGCGCTCGGCGAAGGGGTATTCATCGCCAGCGAGCATCAGCATGCGGCGGCGGTCGGGGGAGGCGTCGGCAGCAAAGTAATGCGTGACGGTTTGACGCCAGGGCGTCGCCAATTCTGGGACACCCACCAATTGTGCTGCCGCAGTACTCTCGGCGGCGACGACGATCGTCTTCGGGCGAAGCGTTTCGCCGCTGGTCAGTTGAATGATCCCGTCGTGAATCGATTCGACGCTCTGCCGCAGACGCACCGTTCCACGCGGCAGGAGCTCGGCCAATTGTCGCGGAATCGCGGCCATGCCGTCGGCGGGCAGCGCCAGATCGCCGGCGGCGAACATTCGGAACACCAACTCCAGCATTCGGCTGGACGTTTCCAGCGACGGGTCGAGAAACACGCCGCCGAGAAACGGCCGAAAGAACTGATCGATGAACGCTTCGCTAAACCCATCGCTCCGCAGCCGCTGCAGCGTTGGTTGGTGCGTTCGCTCGTAGAGTTGCTCCAGCGTGCCGCTGCTGGCCCTCCGCCGCAGTTTGGCGATCCGCAGTTTGTCGCCCAACGTGCCGACGCTGGCGAACGCCGTCTGCAGGATTTGCGACGGCCGCCGCCAGGGGTCACTCAGTTTGACAAAGCCGCCGCGATGACGGACGAGCGCTCCGGGCTCAAACGCCGATAACCGCAGAGCGGAATAGTCGAGCAGTTCACGGCAGGCGGGATAGGCCGTGGCCAGCACTTGAAACCCGTGGTCGAGCGTGAACCCGTCGACGATGTCACTCCGCACGCGGCCGCCAACTCGATCGCTGGCTTCGAGCACGGTCGTGGAAATGCCGGCCTGCGTGAGCCGTACCGCGCAGCTCAGCCCGGCTAGCCCCGCTCCGATGACGACAACTTGCGGGGAATGGGCCTGACTCAAGTGATGATCCGTAACTGATCGTGAAAGCGAAAATTCCTGGTTTTGAGCAGACGTTATTACCGCGGTATCAAAGAAACGTACAGGGGCGTCCGTGCGTTTCCTTGGCTCTGCCACGGAAGCTGCACTCGCTCTGGGATCAACTTCTTGTCCGGGGTAATATACGCCAGCATCAAAATGACGCCCAGCCGCGTCGCGGCGCTGGCCCGACTGGAGTTGGTCCGACCGCCGCGTCTCTCCGACGACTGGATTTCGCCGATGTTGCCTTGGTACCTCATCGATCGCACGTTGCCACTGCCGATTGTCGACGGCAGCCAGTTCTGGACCGACCAATTGTGGCGCGGCGGTTACCGGTTGCAGTCGCACGCCTTGGCGGAACACTGGCGCGTGCTCGATCCACGGGGATGGCGATGCGCCATCGGCAGCGAACTGGACTGCATTGCGGCGCTCGGCCGATTGGCCGGTCAATGCGCTGATGATTGTGCGCCGCCGGAGCAGATCGCGATCTTGCTGCACGGGTTGCTGCGGACCCGGCGGTGCATGTTGAAGATGGAACGGGGGCTCCGCGCCGCAGGACTGAACACCGTGATCCGATTCGATTATGCCAGCACCCGGCAACCGATCGAGCGCGGGGCGGCGGGGTTGCGACGGTTGGTGGAAGGGTTGCCAGCCACGGCACGCCTGAGTTTTGTCGGACACAGCATGGGAAATATTGTGCTCCGCTATGCCATCGGAACATGGCAGCGGGAGGGTGATCCGCGAGCGATTTTGCCGCGGATGCACCGCGTCGTGATGCTCGGACCGCCCAATCAAGGCGCGGCGATCGCGCGGATCCTCTCCAAGCTGCGGCTCTTCGGGTTGCTCGTTGGCGAAGGCGGGTTGTCGCTGGGGCCGAACTGGCAGACGCTGCTGCCTAAGTTGGCGATTCCGCCCTGTCCGTTCGCGATCCTTGCCGGTGACCTGTCATCAACGCGGTTTCGCAACCCGCTGATCGATGCCGCCAGCGATCTGCTGGTCACGGTTGAAGAAGCCAAGCTCGACGAAGTGACAAAGTTTCAAACGTTACCGTTGCTCCATGTGCGCCTGATGGCTGACCCACGCGCGGTCGCGTTCGCGACCGAGTTTCTGTTGCAACCGCTCGACGAGCTTGCGAAACCAGCCTTGCCACCGAACCAGGCGGCACCGAGTGGTTAAGGGGTCAGGAGTCAATTGTGCGAAGCACCCGAAGGGCCGCTTGCGGCAATTGACTCCTGACCCCTTAACCCAAACCGTCGCGATCCAACCTGCTTCTGACCTTTTTCCTAAAATCCTTCCTTCACCGCACCTTCGAGCGTGATTATGTCCGCAGCACCTTCGCCCGAACCTCGTTTGAAACGCAACCTGATCGAACGGGCGCTGGATCAAGTCGAAAAGCTCGGCAACGCTTTGCCCGACCCAGCCGTCCTGTTTCTGATCGCCCTGGGGCTGACGTGGGTGCTTTCCGCGTGGTTCTCCGGGATGACGTTTACGGAGCTGAACCCGCGGACCGGCGAACCGGTTGTCGTGCAGAACTTGATGACCGGCGAGCGAATCGCCGCGTTTCTCGAGAACATGGTGAAGGCGTTCACCGATTTCCCACCGCTGGGCGTGGTGCTGGTGGCGATGCTGGGAGTCGGTGTCGCGGAAGCCTCGGGGCTGATCCATGTCGGGCTCAAGGAGTTGTTGCGTTTCACGCCGATCAGGCTGTTGACCCCGATGCTGTTGCTGGTGGCGATCATCAGTCACACCGCGGCCGATGCCGGATACCTGCTGGTGATTCCGATCGGTGGCGTGATTTTTCACGCGGCTGGACGTCATCCACTGGCTGGGATTGCCTGTGCGTTTGCAGGCGTTTCGGGCGGTTTTAGCGCAAACTTCATCCCGTCGGGACTCGATCCGTTGTTGGCGGGTTTGACCGAAGCGGGGGTGAAGGTGGTCGACAGCGAGCGGGGCGTCAACGCGCTGTGCAACATTTATTTCACGGCCGCTTCGTCGCTGCTGGTGATCCTGGTCGGCTGGTATTTGACCGATCGCGTGATCGAACCGCGGCTGCGGAACACGCCTTATAAAGATGAAGGGGCGGCCGAGGAGACGATGGGCGAAGTCACCTCGCGCGAACGGCTCGGCCTGCTGGCCGCCTTGATCGTCTTTGTGCTGGGTGTGGTAGGACTGACGCTGTGGTGTTGGCCGGCCGATTCACCGCTGCGCGCCGACGGTTCGCTGACTTCGGTCGTGCCCCGCGCCCCGCTGATGGGCGCGATCGTGCCGCTGATTTTCCTGTTCTTCTTCATTCCCGGCGTCGTGCATGGGTACGTCTCAGGGAAGTTCACCAGTCACCGCGACGTCGTTGCCGGGATGTCCAAGGCGATGCAGTCGATGGGCTACTATCTGGTGCTGGTGTTCTTTGCCGCGCTGTTTATCGCCGCATTCGTCGATTCGAACCTCGGGCTGCTGCTGGCGGTCAAAGGGGCAGGGCTGTTGGAAAGCCTAAACGCTCCGGCCCGCGTCACGATCATCGGCATGATCATGTTGACGGCCTTCGTGAACCTGTTCATCGGTTCGGCCTCGGCGAAGTGGGCGATGCTGGCGCCGATCTTCGTGCCGATGCTGATGCTCCGCGGCGTCTCGCCCGAGCTGACTCAGGCTGCGTACCGGGTCGGCGACTCGTCGACGAACATCATCACGCCGATGATGCCGTACTTCCCGCTGGTCGTCGTCTATTGCCAGCGGTATGTCAAACACGCCGGAGTCGGGACATTGGGATCGCTGATGTTGCCCTACTCGATCACGTTCCTGCTACTCTGGACCGCCTTTATGATCGCCTATTGGGCGCTCGGCTTCCCGCTAGGACTCGAAGCGCCCTACACCTACACACCAGCGGAATAGGCTCTGGCTAAGTCACGCGTGGCTGGACGGATGCTGCGCGTCGACGTCGACGAATTGCTCCGACAGCGACTCCGGCCATTCCCAGGCCCCACACAGCAAGCGATGCTGGTTCTGGATTGACAATCGTCTGCTGGACCAAAGGATCGGTGATCAGGTGCTCAGCCGAGGTGACGGAAACCTCAGTGATCTGCCCAGGAGTGATCAACAGGTTTTGAATCGACAACGCCGAGTGTTTGGTGTTGTTGCCAACGTTTGCAACACCAAACACGAGCAGGTACTCTCCGGCCGACGCCGCGGACGTGACTGCCGTAAGTCCTGTTTCGCTCGCTAAGCCCTGGCTGGACGACACCAGGTCAGCCTGAAACGCAGAGGTGAGCGTCATGAATTCATACGAACTCGGAACGTCCGCGAGATCAAACAATCCCCAAAACGCGATGTCGTCCCGACTGGCACCGTGCCCCGATAACTCATCGGTTAGAAACTGCCAGTCAAACGACAGCGAATCACCGTCGCTCAGCGTCAGCGCGCGAGTTACTGCAGAGCCGTGATTGATCTTCAGATCGCCAAAGTCGATTCCGAGACTTGCCGCAAGTCGTCGGGCGTTAAGGCTGCTGCCGGTGGTCTGGAGCCAGGCCGTGCCGCTAGCGGTGGTGGCGTTACCAAAAACGTTCCAGCCGTTCAGGGCACTCGCCGTGGGGCCATGGACCGCACCGGCATCGGCTCGCCCTGACCCAAATGAGAGAGCCAGTACAACAGCCACCATGGGAAAAGTCAGAAACCGGACCATTCTTATCCACCCTACTAAGAAGAAGAGGCGGCGTCCTGGTGAGGACGTTTTGCAGAGCCCGTGCTCATCCGGATGAAAACTGTAACGCGCTGCGTCGTAAAGTCCAGAAAATGGATCTGCAAACTCTGATTTTTCTTGAATCGCCGGTGACCGTAAGCCAACTCCGTCTGGAAGCAAGGCACGGATGGAAACCTCGCCCCCTAACCGCCGCGATGGTTAGCCACTGCGGCAAATCGTTTTATTAACCTATCTTTTCAGCGGACCGGCCGCGGTCTGCGCAGCCGCACGCACACCTCCATTGACGTGGACACTTGCTGGATTGCCGTCTGTCACGTGTGGAGCAGACGAGGTCGCTGTCACAGTTCAAGCGAAAAGTCAGCCTGATTCTGGCCGTTTTCTACTACAAACTCCAACTCTGTTTGCGAGTTGTACTTTGCCGGCAGACTCTCCGTATGCGTCGGTAAGACGCGGTCGCTGAGGTAGGCGGTGACCATCTCGTCGGTCACATCCGAGGCGTTGCCGCCGCTTTGGACTTCTTGTTTTTCGAGCGCAGCTCGAGCCTGAGACGTTTGCGCTTCGGTATACGTTGGTACGGTGGCCGTAACGATTCGCACGCGGTGTTTCCCCACGACCGCTCCGTCTTGTCCCGCGAGCGGACAGCGGAGCGTGTAGCGGCCGGCGGCGTCGGTTCGGCCATAGGAGACATTTCCGCTCGCGTTGCCCGAGGCATCGCCGACCGGCTCAAAAATCAGTTTTGCATCTTCCAGCGGCTCGCCATCGAGCTGCACGGTGCCGGACACGGGCGCGTACCCCGTGCCTCCGCACCCCACAGCGAGCAGCAAGCAGCACAGTCCGACCGAAAGCTGAGCAACGGCCACTGCTGTCCACTTTCGGGTGGCGTCGCAGCTCGGACAAACAGAACGAACACTCATCGAGGCTCTCCAGAAGGTCTCACGTTGGAAGGCTGTCGGCAGGCTGCGGCCTCTCGGCCGCGTTGGCCAAACCATAGCGACAGCGCTGGCAATCGCACGCGGGCGTGATCCGTTTAAACGTTTAGGGCTGTGCGAACACTTCCCCGCCTGCGGCGGTCGCCAGGGAACCAAGCACCAATTGATCGATGGTGTCGGAGATAAACCCGGAACTTCCATCGACGCGTGTAAATTGCACCCCGCCTGGATGCAGCGACCCAAAGAAGCGTTTACATGCGTTGTCGCTCACGCCCAGATCGGCAGCCGTGGTTCTGCAGAGTTCATAATCGGTGATCCCGAACGAAGGCACGGGATAACCAACGGTAATCGAGCCCAGGGCGTAGGAAGTGTAGGTGTGTGCCCAGAACGTACCGCGGGTGGGCCGGGTCGTCGTGTGAGCTTCTCCGATCGCCAGGGTGTTGCTGGTACCGTCGATGACGTCCGCAAACCGCATCGGTCGCCCCTGCTGTGCAAGCGCTGGTAAGACACCCTTGTCCTTAGTATTAGTCGATCCAAAATGCCCAGCGTCATCCCAGTAAGCGGAACCAGCGGAACGGCCGGAGACGCCGCGGTAGGAACTGGTCGCAAATACACGCGAGCAACAAGCTCCTGTTTCCGGTGTCAAGCGTTGCCCAGTATTGGTATCGCTTGGGCAATTGTAGGTCGCAATCGACGTCTCGCGCACCACCTGATTCTGACTGGACAACGAATCCACTATCGGGTTGTAACGTTCGTAGAGCGTCTGCTGTTCGATCTGCGGGAGGATGGCGATTGCCCAGCCCATGAATCCACGACTGGCGACGAGCCCGCTGTGATTGAACTGATTGCTGCCGATCGGGAAGGTGTTATAGGTGTCGTGATAATTGTGCATCGCCAACCCCATCTGCTTGAGATTGTTCGAGCAAGACATCCGGCGAGCTGCCTCCCGTGCCGCTTGCACGGCAGGCAATAACAGCCCCACCATCACCCCGATGATCGCGATGACAACCAACAACTCCACGAGTGTGAAGCCGCCGGTTCGTGTCGCTCGTAAGCACATGGCCTCTCTCCTAATGCACGAGAAATAAGGAAAATGAACCCAGCCATTTCATTCCCGGTCTCTCAGCGTGCCTCAGTCCGTGACCAAGGTGTGAAGACTGGTCAACGTCATGGGAACTGGATTTGATTTTCTCAGTCTAGTGCGCAGCGGGCGCCAATGCCAAACAAACCTGCTTTAAGCGCGCGGTAACGGAAAGAAAAGCACCTTGAGTCAAGGTGCTGGAATGAGCGCGAGCCAATGGAAGCCGAGCTGTCTTGCTCAGTCCGGATCGTAGGCCAGGTTCGGGGTGAGCCAGCGTTCGACCTCGCGCAGCGACTGTCCTTTACGGCGCGCGTAGTCCTCGACCTGGTCGCGGGTCACGCGATCGACGGTAAAATAGCGGGCCTGCGGGTGAGCGAAGTACAAACCGCTGACGCTCGCCCCAGGAGTCATCGCAAAACTTTCGGTCAACTGCATGCCGGTATTCGCTTCGGCATCAAGCAGATCAAATAGCTTGCGTTTCTCGGTGTGATCCGGACAGGCCGGATAGCCGGCCGCCGGACGGATGCCGCGGTACTGCTCCTCGATCATCTCTTGCGGAGTGAATCTTTCCTGTTCGCCGTACTGCCACTGCCGCCGCACGCGGTGGTGCAGCAATTCCGCGAACGCTTCGGCCAGCCGGTCGGCGATCGCCTGGATCATGATCCCGCTGTAATCGTCTTGCTGAGCGCGAAACTGGGCGGCGAGTTCATCGGCGCCGATGCCGGCGGTCACGCAGAACGCCCCGAGATAATCTTCGCGACCGCTGCTAAGCGGCGCGATGTAGTCGGCCAAGGAGCGATAATCGGTCTGCCCCTTCCGCTCCCACTGTTGCCGCAAGAAATGGAACCGCGTCAGTTCTTCGCTGCGTGAATCGTCGCGATACAGGATCACATCGTCGCCGTCGCTCGCCGCTGGGAAGAACCCGTACACGCCGTTGGCGCGCAGCAACCGTTGCTCGATCACGCGGTTCAGCAGCGTTTGTCCGTCGCGGAACAGCTCCGTGGCCTGCTCTCCGACCGTGGGATCGCTGAGAATTTTGGGATACTTGCCCTTCAGTTCCCAGGTCATGAAGAACGGTGACCAGTCGATGTAGTCGCGCAGTTCTTCCAGCGGAAAATCAGGCAGCGTCCGCACGCCGATGAACTCCGGCTTGTCGATCTGCACCGTCTGCCAATCGGTCTGAAACCGCTTTTCCAGCGCCGTCGCATAGGGCACGAGCTTCTGTTGGCGATCGCGATAACTGGCCGTCAGTTCGGCCTGCACCCGCTCATTTTCGGCGATGAACGCGCCGCGATTTTCCTCGCTGATCAGTTTCTCGACCACGCCGACACTGCGGCTGGCATCGAGCACGTGCACGACTGGGGCGTCGTACCGCGGCGCGATGCGCACGGCGGTGTGCTTGGCGCTGGTCGTCGCGCCGCCGACCAGCAGCGGCATCGTAAAACCACGGCGTTTCATCTCGCCGGCGACGTGAGCCATCTCGTCGAGGCTCGGCGTGATCAAGCCCGACAGCCCGATCATGTCGACGTTCTGCTTGATCGCCTCATCGAGAATGCGTTCGGCGGAAACCATCACGCCGAGGTCGATGACTTGGTAGTTGTTGCACTGCAGCACCACGCCGACGATGTTTTTGCCAATATCATGGACGTCCCCTTTGACGGTCGCGATCAAGAACTTGCCGCGGTGAGCCTGCTGCTCGATCCCCAGATCGATCTTCTCTTGCTCCATGAATGGTTCGAGGTAGGCGACCGCCTTCTTCATCACCCGCGCCGACTTGACGACCTGGGGCAGGAACATCTTGCCTTGGCCGAACAGTTCGCCGACGACCGACATGCCGTCCATCAACGGGCCTTCGATCACCTCGAGGCAGCGAGCAACCTGTTGGCGGATCTCTTCGGTATCTTCGACGATGTACTTGTCGATCCCTTTGAGCAGCGCGTACTTGATCCGCTCACGAACGCTTTGCGACCGCCACGCCAGATCCTCGCCAGTCGCCTTTTTTCCCCCGCCCTTGACCTTCTCAGCAAACTCCAGCATCCGATCGGTGGCATCGGGACGGCGATTGAGCAGCACGTCTTCGACGTGTTCGAGTAAGTCCGCAGGGATCTGTTCGTAGATCTCAAGTTGGCCCGCGTTGACAATCCCCATGTCCAAGCCGGCTTTGACGGCGTGGTACAAGAACGCGCTGTGGATCGCTTCGCGCACGCGGTCGTTGCCGCGGAAGCTGAAACTGATGTTGCTGACCCCGCCGCTGGTCTTGGCGCCGGGGCATTCTTGCTTGATCCGGCGAACGGCGTTGATGAAATCGACCGCGTAGTTGTTGTGCTCTTCGATCCCCGTGGCCACGGTCAGGATGTTGGGGTCAAAGATGATGTCGTGCGGCGGAAAATTGACCTCGTTCACCAGCAAGTCATAGGCGCGCTTGCAAATCCGCACCTTGTTTTCTTCGTCGGCAGCTTGCCCCTGCTCATCGAACGCCATGACGACGACCGCGGCGCCGTATTGCCGCACCAGCCGGGCGCGGCGGAGAAACTCTTCTTCGCCATCTTTGAGCGAGATCGAGTTGACGATCGATTTGCCTTGGCAGTTCCGCAAACCCGCTTCGATCACCTCCCACTTGCTGCTGTCGATCATCACCGGCACCGAGCCCGCGACGTCGTCTCCCGCGATCAGCCGCAGGAACCGCGTCATCGCCTCGATGCCATCGAGCAGGGCGTCGTCGAAGTTGATGTCGATGATTGAAGCGCCGTTTTGAACTTGCTGACGAGCGACCTCGACCGCTTCCTCAAACTTGTCGTCGCGGATCAAGCGGGCAAACGCCCGGCTGCCGGTCACGTTGGTCCGCTCGCCGATCATCGTGAACGGAATCTCCGGCCGCATCACCATCGGCAACTGGCCCGACAGCCGCGTGTACACCGGTCCGGTCGATTCTTGGTGCGGCTTAGCCGTCTTGATCGCAGCGGCCATCGCGCGGATGTGGTCCGGCGTCGTGCCGCAGCAACCGCCGACGATGTTCAGCCAACCGTTGTTGGCGAAATCGGCGATGTACTCGGCCATCTTCGGCGGCGTCAGATCGAACTGGCCCATTTCGTTCGGCAATCCGGCGTTGGGATGGCAACTGATCGGAACCCCGGCGACCTTGGCCAATTCTTCCAGGTGGGGGCGCATCACGTCGGGCCCCAGAGCGCAGTTCATGCCGATCGACAGCAGCGGAAAATGCTCGATCGCCGCGACAAAAGCTTCGATGCTCTGGCCGCTGACGAAGGTGCGTCCGCCTTTGTCAAATGTGCCGCTGACCATCACCGGCAAACGCCGCCCGCCAGCGTCAAAAAAGTCCTGAATCGCGAACAAGCAGGCCTTCAGGTTCAACGTGTCGATGGCGGTCTCGGGCAACAGGAGGTCGACTCCGGCGTTGACCAGCGCCGCGATCTGATGGCGGTAGCTGTCGACCATTTCGGGGAAGGTCACGGTGCGGTTAGCGGCATCGTTCGGGTCGACGCTGATCGCCATTTGCCGCGTCGTCGGACCGATCGAACCGGCGATGAAGCGTGGCTTGTCCGGCGTCCGCTCGTTCCACTGATCGACCGCCACGCGGGCGCAGCGCACGGCCGCGGCATTGACCTCGTCGACCAATTCCAGCGGCAAATCGAACTCCAGCATCCCGACTGGCGAAGCGCCGAAGGAATTGGTTTCGATGATGTCGCTGCCCGCTTCCAGGTAGGCCGCGTGGATGTCGGTGATGCTCTGCGGGTGCGTCAGGCAGAGGATGTCGGGGAAGTTTTGCAGGTCCTTGTGATGACCTGCGAACCGCTCGCCGCGCACTGCCTGTTCGTCCAGCTTCAGCCGCTGGATCATCGTCCCCATCGCGCCGTCGAGCAGCAAAATGCGTTCGCGAATGAGATCGGGAAGAAGCGAGGCGGCGGATTGACTGCGAAGCATCGATACAGACCGGGCGTGAGAGTGCGAAGCGAAATCGACCTGCGAAAACCACCTGACAGGGCTGCCGCGGCGGTCGATCGGGCGCATTTGCCAAGAGAGAAAACGCGTATTGTCATGCCCTCGGCCCCCGATGGCAAGGGTCGATTCTGGTGCCCTACAGGGCCGCAGGCCCGATACCGTTCCGGCAAGGGTCGTCAGGCCCCGGTCGCAGCGTCTCAGCCCCCTAAACTGCAGGCTCACCAGGCGAGAAACCGCCGCAGCAGTTCGGTCCCGGGCTGCGTCAGGAAGCTTTCGGGGTGAAACTGCCAGCCTTCGAGTTTGTGCTGTTTATGTCGCACCCCCATGATCTGGCGACTCGGCCCCAAGTCGCTCCAAGCGCTCATCACCAAGCAGTCCGGCAGCGTCGGCGGATCGATCACGAGGCTGTGATAACGCGTGGCCACAAACGGCGACTCAATCCCGGCGAACAGGCCCGCATCGTCGTGCGAAATCGCATCGGTCTTGCCGTGCATCAACATCGGCGCGCGGACGATCGTCGCCCCGAGCGCTTGGCCGATCGATTGATGCCCCAGGCAAATTCCCAGCAGCGGGATCTTGCCGATGAAGTGTCGGACACAGGCAACGCTGATCCCGGCTTCGCTCGGCGTACACGGCCCCGGCGAGATCAACAGCCGCGACACCCCCCAACGCTCGATCTCTTCAGGCGCGGCTTGATCATTGCGCACCACCCGTAGTTCAATGCCCGGGTCGATCTCGCCTAGCCGCTGAACGAGGTTGTAGGTGAAGGAATCGTAATTATCGATGACGACGATCATGGAGCGGCTGCCAAGGTGCGGCGGCAAGTGGGAAGACGGTACGGCGCGAAAACGGCGGCGCTGTCAAGTCGAATCGGGCCCGAAGTTAGCTAAAGGATAGGCGAGACGCGGTTCGCCGTAAACGCTCTTTGGCGATCGGCGGCGGAATGCCTATAATGCAGCCGCGGGGAGCCACGAGGCCTTGTCATCGCCGCTTCTCTGACCGGCTCGCGACGCCATCGTGATGCTGATCGTGCTGTTTATTTTCCTCCTGTTCCGCTGAGATTCGTATCGTGCTTTCAGTCCGCCCCAAAATCGCTGAACTCGCCTTTCGAGTCTTCGGACGCACTCTGCATCCCGAGCTGTACACCGTCCACAAAACCCGGACGGTGCGCCGGAGCGACTACGAAGCCCGTGTCGAGATCACCAGTTGTGGACACGTTGTCACTTGGCAAGGCCGCGGGGTTACGCTCTGCGAAGTCGCCACCAGCGCCTCACAGCCGCTGCCGACCAAACGCTGTCTGCTGTCCTTACCGCTCAAGGGCAGCCGCACCGACAGCGCCCAGTGTCATGGCGGAATCGTTTATCGCACCCACTTCCATCTCGACTCGGTCGCACCGGAAATGTTTTGGATGGTCAATCAGCAACTTTCCGGCGATTCAACAGAAGGCCTGTTGCACCGCTTTGAAAGCAGCGGGAGGCTCGCCTTTGGTGCGCTGAGTTATGTGAATATCGAAACGCGCTCAGCCAGTATGTTGGTGCAAGCGATTCATACCTTTCCAGATGATTATGCGATTCTTAAAGTCGAATCGCTGTTCTCGATGCCTGCATCGGTCACCAAGACGGTTGTTTGATATTTAGTTCGATGCAGCTTTATCTCATTCGGCATGCCGAGAGCGAGAACAACGCTCGGCCGCCCTACATGCGTGTTGAGGACCCCGCGATCACACGCGTTGGACGCTTACAAGCCGAGGCGCTCGCTCAGTGGTGCCGCACGCTCAAGATCGATGTGCTGATTACCAGCCCGTTTCGTCGCACGCTGCAAACCACCCGGATCGTCAGCGATGTCGCCAAACCCGGCGAAGCGATGGTCTGGCACGATGTCTTCGAGCGCGGTGGTTGTTACCGCGGCCATGGCGAAGTCGGTGTCGAAGGCCGCCCCGGTTTAGGCAGGTCGTCGATTCTGACCGAATGGCCGGTGGCAATTGTCGATCACTCAATCAGCGAACAAGGTTGGTGGTTTGGCCGCGCCCGAGAAACGGATGACGAAGCGCTGTGCCGCGCCGGCGTGGTGATCGAGCGATTGATCGAGGCATTCAGTGGCACCGAAAAAAACATCGTCGCGGTTTTGCACGCCGATTTCATTCGCAACCTGCTGATCCAGATGCTGCATCCGGTGGCCGACGCGGCGTTGTTCGGACCGCTGCGCAATACGGGGATCACCAAAGTCGATTTTCAAGAATCGCGATGGCGACTGGACTGGTTGAACAGCGTCTCGCACCTGCCAGCACGATTGATTACCGGCGTCGAGTGGTAGATAACTGTACTGCGGCATGCTCCACTGCAGCCCGGCCTGCCGCCTACCGCGTCTCCAACTTCTTCGACTTTCACCCCGGACTGATTGCTGTGCTCGCCATCGATGTGCTCTCACGAATCCTGCATGTGTTGACCGCCATTACCCTGGTGGGCGGCAGCATCTTTAATCTGCTGGTGCTGCTGCCGTCGTTTCGGGCGCAAGGGGACAATCCGCACTTGAGCCTGGCGGTCGCGATCATCGACCGCTGGAGAAAGTTTGTGCATGGCGGGATCGCATTGTTTCTGGTCACCGGGTTTTATAACTACTTCCGCGCCATGCCGCTGCACAAAGGCGATAGCTTGTATCATGCCCTGATGGGGACCAAGATGCTGCTGGCGCTCGGCGTGTTTTTCATCGCCTCCGCACTGGTGGGCCGCAGTGAAGCTCTGGAAGGAATCCGCCGCAATCGCGCGACTTGGTTAACCGTGCTGGTGGTGTTGGCCGTGGTCATCGTGGCGATCAGCGGATTTTTGAAGGTCCGCGGGGTTTAGCGACCCGGCTCTTCCGCGAATTTCGTTGCTCATTACTCACGAAATTTCGTTGCTCATTACTCATGACATGGACGCTTATCCTCTGGGTGGCACGTCCCTGAGGAACGAAGGGCGTGCTGTGGAGAACTCCAGGGCAACCAGCGAATGTTGCATCGGCCTATTATCTATTACTGGCGCCCACGCCCATCGCCGGGGCTCTGAGCGTGCCACCCAGTGCCAGCGAGCCTCAACTGTAAGCATCCATCAGCTTACGGTATCCCGCAACTAAGAAGTCCACCGCTTGTTCAATCTCATCGGTCGTGGTTTGCCGCCCCAGGCCAAACCGCAAGCTGCGCCGCGCGCGGCTCTCGCTCAGCCCGATCGCGGTCAGCACATGGCTGGGCCGCGGATCGACGCTGCTGCACGCCGCGCCGCTGCTGATCGCCACCTGCGGCGCCGCGGCCATGAGGGTTTCACCTTCCACATCCACAAGCGAAACGTTTAGGTTCTCCGCTAGCCGCAGCTCGGGTCGCAGTGCCGGTCCATTGAGTTCGATGTCAGGAAAAGCGGTTTGCAATCGTTTCCATAGATCGTCGCGCAGCGCGCGCACGCGCTCAGCGGTCGCCGGCATCTCTTCCACGCAGATCCGCAGCGCTGCGGCCATTCCGATCAGCCCAACAGAATTGAGCGTACCGCTGCGCAGCCCGCGCTGTTGCCCACCACCTTCGACCAGGGGTCGCAGCCGCACACGGCGCTGGGAACCGACATATAAGAATCCGACACCTTTGGGCCCATAAAACTTGTGCGCCGATCCGCTGAGCAGATCGACATCGGTTGCTGCCACATCGATCGGCACGCGCCCCAGCGCTTGTGTCGCGTCGGTATGAAACAGCGCGCCGGCCGCGTGCGCGATCTCGGCCAACGCCGCAATCGGCTGCAAAGCACCGATTTCATTGTTCGCCCACATGATCGACACCAACGCGGTGTCGTCGTCGATTGCGGCTCGCAAATGCTCAGGATCGACTAAACCGCAGTCGTCGCGGTCCTGCCGATGGACCGGCAGCACGGTGACTCGAAACCCTTCGCGCTCCAGCCGAGCGACCGGATCCAAAACGGCCGGATGTTCCGTCGCCGCCGTAATGATGTGGCGGCGGCGCTGCCGCGGGTGCCGCAGCACCCCATCGATTGCCAGGTTGTTGCTTTCCGTTGCACCGCTGGTCAGGACGATGTTATCGGCCTCTGCAGCGATCAGCGCCGCGATGGTTGCCAATGCTTGTTCGCACGCTTCCGCCGCCTTTCGACCGACCAGGTGCGAATGGCTATGAGGATTACCAAAATGAACCGTCATCCACGGCAACATTGCCTCGACGACCCGTGGATCGACCGGGGTGGTGGCATGATGGTCAAGGTAAATCATCCTATCCGTCTTGGTTCGAGTCAGTACAACGCCTCAACGCACAAGCGGCTCCAAACTTCTAACGAATCATACTGCGCCTTGAGCTCATCCAAAGTGATGAACTCGGTAGCGGCAATATCCTCTTCGTTCGGCTCAACCCGTTGATCCGCCAACTCCAGAATGTGCACCACGCCGAGATGCACGCGGCCAACGTCGGTAGTCGAGTCATAGATCAACCCGACACGGCGTTCGCTGTAGTCGCACCGAATCGTCACTTCTTCGGCTAGCTCCCGCCGCATCCCCGTGAGGTACGGATCGCTGCCGCCCGCCGCATCTTCTTCACTGATGTGGCCGCCGATGCCGATCGAGCGGCGCGCGTGCAGGCGGCTTTCTCCTTGCCCGCTGCCCCGGGTGTAGGTGAAAACCCGCTGCGTGCCGGCATCGTCGGTATGCTGCAGAATCACATAAGGGATCAGTTGTTTGAACGATGGGTCGGATTCCATCTGGCCGCGTGGTCGAAACGACAACTGGTCGCTGGCCAAGATCGGGCCGAGAAATCGATCGACGTCGCGGCTAAAACCTTCCAACGGACCAATCGCAGTGATCACGGCTTCAGGGACAACTAAGATTTGTTCTTCGCTCGACATCAGTAAGAATCAGCTTGAGGGGACTAGTAGCAGTTGGCAGCGACGTGAAATAGGAATAGCAGCAAAATTCAATCAGCCGGCACGCGTTAAGGAGCAGTTCAACAATAACTTCAGCACTTCACTCTCCCTCCGAGAGAGTCGAGCCTCAGGCGAGGAGAGGGGCGCTCCTGGCCCTCCCCGGCCGCTCCCGCGTCCGACCCTCCCGCGGGGCGGGAGGGTGAAGGCAATCAGAACAAGGAACTGATATTTGAACTCTCCCTCACATCCGGTCCCATGAGCCGTCAGTTTGTACAAGATTGTTTAAAAACGGACCTCAAGAGAAACCACGCCGCTAGCCATCTAGTAAATCAGCATCGCATCGCCGTAACTGAAGAAGCGGTACTCCTGGCGAATCGCCTCTTGGTACGCCTTGCGGATCAGTTCGGTCCCGGCAAAGGCGCTGACCAGCACCAGCAGTGAACTGCGTGGCAAATGGAAATTGGTCATCAGCGCGTCGACGGCAGCGAAGCGATGTCCGGGGCGAATGAACAAGTCGGTGTCGCCATGCCACGGCGCCAGGCGGCTCGCGCCCGCCAGCGCGGCGCTTTCGAGCACCCGCACCGACGTCGTGCCAACCGCCACGATCCGTTTGCCGGCGGCTCGCGCCGCTAACAACGTCTCGCAACTGGTCGCGTCGATTTCGCCCCACTCCCGGTGCATCTGATGCTCATCGAGCGACTCGACGGCGATCGGCCGGAAGGTGCCGATGCCGACGTGCAGCGTCACGCTGGCGAGGTGCACGCCAGCGGCAGAGATCTTCTGCAGCAGCCCATCGGTGAAGTGCAACCCGGCGGTCGGGGCCGCCACGCTGCCGGGCTCCTTTGCATACACCGTCTGATAGTCGCTCAGGTCCGCGTCGACCATTTGGCCGTCGCGGATATACGGTGGCAGCGGCACGCGGCCGTACTTCTGCAGCAAGTCAATCGCCGTGCCTGGCTCTTCGGGTTTGACCAGCAGAGTTCCTGTTTCGGTTCGGGCGATGCAGCGCAGCGTGATGCTATCGCGACCGTGGCGATCTTGGATCATAATCGCTTCGCCGTCGACAAGCTTGCCGCGCGTTTTGGTCAGCACCTCCCAGACGCCCGTCTGCTCGTCGGCAGCCAAAAACAACCCTTGCCAACGCCCGCGGGTTTGAATGCGATACCCGGCCAACCGCGCCGGAACCACGCGGCTATCGTTGAGCACCAGCGCGTCGCCCGCATCGAGGTAGCCAACCAGATCGCGCACATGGGCGTGATCGATCGTTCCGGTGCGGCGATCGACGAGCATCAGCCGCGCGTCGCTGCGCGTTGCCACCGGTTGCTGCGCGATCAGCTCGCGAGGCAACTCGAAATCATAGACATCCATTTCGCTCATGAACGCTGCTCGCCTCCGGGAACCACGATCCGCTTGCCCAACAGTTCGATCACATCGCCCGGCTGCAGCTTGCGCCGACGACGTGTCTCGGTCTGACCGTTGACCAGCACCTCTCCGCCCTGAATGAGAAACTTGGCCTGGCCACCCGTGCCGACAAAGCCTCCGGTCTTGAGGAAGTCATCCAGGGAAATCCGCCCACTCGCAAGATCGTCAGACGGATCTATCGCGGATTTTGCGGGTTCAGGCGAGTCAATGGGATCGCTCAAGTGCAGCACTTTCGTGGCGGGACAATCGATCAGGTTTGGAAATAATTCTATCAGCCGGCACGCGTTAGCGTCCGGTTCTCAGGAGTCATCAACCGACAACGAGCGGTCGATTTGACTCAATAACGGCTGCGATCGCATTCATTTAAATTGAAAGGTCGCCATGACCGGATAATGATCGCTGACGTCGCGTTCGGAGGCCTTCATCTGCCAATAGCGATCGTAGTGCTCACCGGTGGCGTCTGGTTGACCGCGCACCGCCAAGTTCTTCAGTCGCTGAATCTTCTCAAATGTCAAGTCGACACGCTCCGGATCGTCGTGCAGCAGACTTGGGCTGACCAGAATCCGATCGAGCGCCCGTGCGGTCTGCAGGTGCGTCGCGCGTTCGTTCTGCGGCAAGTAGGTGTGCAGGTCAACCAAGTCATCTTCGGCCATTGCGGTTTCCTTCCCTAGCGCCGCGTGGATTTCGGTCGCTGCAGCGGCCGGCACGGCAGCGACCGAATTGAAGTCGCCCAGGACGATCACGTTTTCACCGGCGGCGATTTTATCCGCTAACCAGGCGTGGACCGAGCGGGCTTGACCGCGGCGAATCACATTTGCCTCAGCCCCGGCTCGCAGATGGACGTTCATGATCGTCAGCGTTTCGACGGCATCGCCTAGACGGACTTCGAACTCCACCGCCAAATGCTTGGTGACCTCTTCATATTGGCCGCTGGTGAGCATCGCGGAGCTCGGGCCAAAAATCGTTCGCCGCAGCGGAAACAACTGCAAATCGTCGAGGCGCGGGCGGTAAAGGTAGCCGACGTCTTGCTCCGTGTAGTAGTCGCCTCCCTCGGCGAAGAGTTCGGCGTACTGCTGGTCGTGATTCCGCAATAGTGCCTGCTTCAAATAAAACAGCACACGCTGGTTTTCGATCTCTTGCACGCCGGCGATCTCAGGTTCGGCAGCGGCAACCGCCTGTGCAACCGCATCGCGTTTCCAATTCCACGCGACGCGGTTGGGGGCCGATTGTTGCTTGGCCAGCGCACTGTAGTTGTCGCCAGTCTGGTCGTCGAAGAACCACTCCAGGTTCCAAGTCAGCACCCGGACGGTTGCTGCGGCGGCATCCTGCGTCGCAGCGACCATCACTTCGCCGGGCTCACGCTCAGGGTCGGCGGTGCGGTCCGGTGATCGCTCAGGGGCAAGCCCGAGGTTCATTTCCCGCGCATCGCGGCACGAAACCGTCGCCAGTGCCAGCAGTAGGGCGGCGGCGGAAAACAGGCGATGGATCACGGGCCAGCCCAGGGAGGTCGAAAGCGAACAACACATCCGTGAGCTTACCCGCTCAGCGCCCGAGCGTCAGGCCCTTGCCATTGACCATGAACGTGAGGTCAGGGGGCGATAGCGGCTGCTGGGGGTGGCGGCAACTGCAGCGGCTCAGCCGATTCGGTCAGCGACTGCACGTAGTTCCGCAGCAGCGCATGGGTCGATTGAAACTCCGGCCGTGCGGCGAGCGTCTGATAACGCGGGTCGGCTGCGACCACCTCAAATTGCTTAAGTGAGTTTTTCAGCGCAGCGGTATCGGGATGGCCGGTATGCACAAACACCTCCGCTGGTAGGGCCAAAAAGTTTCGCCAGGAATCGTCCAACAGCTCGTACATCGAGACCGCCGCCTGCGCCAATTGCCCGCGCAGCGCGTCGCTGTTTTGCACCGCATACTGCCGTGCCAATACCGGCTCGGTGACGACCGCGGCCGGTTCACGCGTGTTCTCCGCATAGCCGGCCACCAGCGACGCCAACTGCCGAGCCGCTTCAGGCACCGCAACACTGGGAGCTCCACCCACCTGCGCCACTGCAGCCTGAGGATAATAGGCTCCCGTGGCGAGCGAATCGATTTGGATCACTGAGCCATCGACCGAGACGCCCGCAAACAACCCTCGGCTGCGCGAGTACGAGAGGATCTCCGCGGCCAGATGCCGGTCGGTGGCCGCGGCTGCTTGACGGCCCACTGGGCCGGCCGCCGCGGCGGCGTCGGCACCGAGTGTGAACTTGCCGGCCAAGATGCCGTCGATGCTGCGACGAGTACGGAACACCAAAATCAGGTCGGTCGCCTGCACACCGGCCTGCCAGCCGATGTTGCCGCCGGTTAGCGTGATAAACATCGGTGCATGCCAACTGCCGGTCTCCTCGCGCACCAACAACACCCCGCGGCCATAACGAGCACCGATCACAAAGCCACCTTTGATCACATTGGGGATGATCGCCACACCATGGGCATCGGCCAGCATCGATGCCGGAATTCCTGAAAACGGAATCGCCATGATCTCGTTCAGCACGGCGGTCGACGAGCGGACGATCGCGTCTTGGCGCGCGTAAGACACGTCGTGCCGCAACTGCGCCGTCGCCACTGGGGACATCGCGAGCCAAAGGGCGCAGCCCAGCAGGGCGGTGGTTCGGTACATCGAGAGCATTCCTTTGTAGTTCGATGAGCGGCGGCAGAGCGAATGGGCAACTTACCAGCAAACCGCTGTCCGCGTCCAAGCGTCATTTTCTCGCCATGCAGTCCGTTGTTTCAATCCTGCGTTTGAATTATACCGGACGGCCGCTGCCGCCCTGTTTCCGCATCCGCTCAGGTTTTGATGATGTTTGCTCAGCGAACTTTTTTCTCTGCAGTCGCCGGGGCATTATGGCTCACCGCGTTGCTGCCAGTGGCGAGCTCGGGGGCTGCCTCCGACCCACCGGGCAGCGGCGATCGGCCGAACATCCTGTTCATCTTTGTCGATGATTTAGGCTACGGCGACCTCGGCGTCTTTTTTCAGAATCAACGCGCTGCCGCGGGCGATCGCTCCCAACCTTGGCACCAAACCCCGGCGCTCGATCGCCTCGCTGCCGAGGGGATCCAGTTGCCGCATCATTATTGCCCGGCGCCGGTCTGCGCCCCGTCGCGGGCCTCGCTGCTACTCGGTGTGCATCAGGGCCATGCAAATATCCGGGACAACCAATTTGACAAAGCCCTCGAAGCCAACCATACGCTGGCAACGGTGCTGCAGACCGCCGGTTACGCGACCGCAGCCATCGGCAAATACGGCCTGCAAGGTGGACAGGAACAGGACGAGACTGAGCCACCGCGCTGGCCGGCACATCCCAACCGCCGTGGGTTTGAATACTACTTCGGTTACATGCGGCATCGTGATGGCCACGAACATTATCCCAAAGAAGGCATCCACCGCGGCCAAAAAGAGGTCTGGGAAAACACGACCGAGGTCTCGGCGGGTCTCGATCTCTGCTACACCACCGACCTGTTCACGGCCAAGACCAAGCACTACATCACCGACCACGTCAAGCAGTCTCCCGACAAGCCGTTCTTCGTTTATCTGGCCTACGACACACCGCATGCGGTGTTGTCGTTGCCGACGCAGGCCTACCCTGCCGGCGGCGGATTGACCGGCGGGCTGCAGTGGCTCGCTGAGCCCGGCAAGATGATCAACACCGCCAGCGGCACGCCCGACTCGTACTACCATCCCGACTACGCCGCGGCGACGTGGGATCACGATGCCGATCCCGCCACCGCGGAACAGCCTTGGCCGGATGTGCAAAAGCGTTATGCCACCGTGGTGCGGCGCATTGACGACTGCGTCGCCGATTTAATGAACCTGCTGAAGGATCTGCAGATCGATGACAACACGCTGATCGTGTTCACCAACGACAACGGCCCGAGTGTTGAGTCGTACTTGCCAGAAAATTTTCAGCCGACGTTCTTTCAAGGCTACGGGCCATACGCCGGGATCAAACGCGACCTGTGGGAAGGCGGCGTGCATGTCGGCGGTCTGGCCCGCTGGCCCGCTCGTATCCCCGCCGGTTCGACCAGCGGCGATACTCCGATAGCGTTTTGGGACTGGATGCCGACGTTCGCCGAAGTCGCCGGTTTCACGCCGCCGGCTCGCAGCGACGGCGTATCGCTACTGCCGCTGTTGACCGGAAACTCCGACGACCGCGCGCCCTCGACGGTCTACATCGAGTACTTCCAGAACGGGCGCACGCCGCCGTTCGCCGATTTCGATCGCTCGCTGCGCAACCGCCGCCGGAACCAAATGCAACTGCTGCGCGAAGGCAACTTCGTCGGCGTCCGCTATGACATTCAGTCAGCGGACAATGACTTTGCAATTTACGACATCGTCCGTGACCCCGGTCAAACGACCGACTTGGCGGAGCAGCTTCCCGAACTGCAGCAGCGACTGAAAGACCGTGTCTTGCGGCTGCGGCGGCCCAATGCTTCGGCTCCGCGCCCCTACGATCACTCGCTCGTGCCCGCACTGGACTCCGTGCCCAGCGAGCCCGGAGTCGACTGGCAAACCGCTCGCGGGCAGTTTCCTTGGGTGCCGCAGTTGAGCGGCCGATCTGCCGACGAAAGCGGCGTTGCAGATCACCCGGAGCAGGTCGCGAAAATCTCAACCGGTTCAACCACCGAACACGATGCTCAGCAAGCCTGGTTGATCAGCGGCCTGCTCGAAGTGCCTGCTGATGGCGAGTACACGCTTTCTCTGAGCACACCGGGGCGAGCGCTGGTGCGGCTCCACGAGGCGACCGTGCTCGATGCCGACGCGGGCTATGACCGCGGCGCGACCGTTTCCGGCAGCATTCGGCTCGCGGCCGGCAAGCATGCGATCCGCATCTACCAGCTTGCCGATTCGGCACCTAAGGGACAGCCAGCACTGACGCTGACTTGGAGCGGACCGGGGATGGAAGCCGGACCGATTCCGGCCGCCGCGTTCTCTCGGCCAGTTAAGGATCAGTAGACGATTACAACTCGCGCCAGTGCAGGTCGATGCACTCGGCGAGTGCCTGCGGGTGGTAACCACCTTCGAGCACGCTGACGATCTTCCCCTCGCAGTGCTCCGCTGCGAGTTCGCGCACCACGCGGGTTAGCGATACAAAATCTTCGCTTTCCAGCCCGAGCGAGCCGATCGGATCTCGATGGTGCGCATCAAAACCGGCGGAGATCAGGATCAGTTGCGGCCGAAAGCGATCGGCAAACTCACCTAGTGATTGGCTGAACCGCGTCAGGATCTCGCGCCGCGATGTTCCAAACGCGATCGGCAGATTAACTGTCGAACCCAGGCCCGGCCCTGCTCCGGTCTCGGCCGCGGAGCCGGTGCCTGGATAAAACGGATAGCGGTGCATCGAAAAGAAGCCAACGCTCGGATCTTCCCAAAACGAGTCTTGCGTGCCGTTGCCATGATGCACGTCCCAGTCGACGATCAGCACGCGGTCGAGTCCGAGCTCGGCGGTGGCAACACGGGCGCCGACGGCGACGTTGTTGAACAAGCAAAAACCCATTGGCCGAGTGCGCAGCGCGTGATGGCCGGGGGGGCGGACGAGGCACAGCGCCGTATCGGCTTCACCACCGATCACGCGTGTGACCGCATCGGCCACGGCTCCGGCGGCCATTGCGGCAACGTCATACGACTTTTGGCTCAGGACGGTGTCGGCTTCGATCTGCCCACCGCCAGCTCGAGCAAACCGCTTGACCTCTTCCACGTGCGCCGCGTCATGAATCCGCAACAACCGCTCCGCTGTGATGCTCTGCCACGTCGGTCGCGGCGTTTGCGGATCGGTGACAAAACCGAGTTGATCCAGCGGCCGCAGGCGACCGGCATTCTCCGGATGGCTGCCGGTATCGTGCTGCAGAAAGATCGGATCGTGGTACAGCAGGCTTGGGCCAGTGGTTTTCATGATTCGTTCTGCCATGGCAGCGGTGGTGGTGAGACGAGGACTTGAACCTGTGCAGCGGCTTCGGCGGGAACTTCGATCGCTTTTTTACGGAGCAGATCGGCCAGCACCCAGCGGGTTTCTCCTTTGGCTAAGATCTTGCGGTCCGCGGGACGGCAAATGATAAACCGTCTGCGCAGAGCGATCGCCGTCAACTCGCTGACCCACGTCTGGATGATCACTTCGTCGCTGGCAAATGCCGGGGCGCGATACGTGATCTCGTGGGAGCGGACCACCCAGCCGATGCCCTCGCGCAGCGCCGCCGCGGAGTCCCAACCCGCCGCGGCGCTGTGGGCGTGTGCGGCCCACAGCGTCCACTGCAAGTACCGCAAATTGTGGACATGTTGCTGTTGGTCGATTTCGTCTGGGGTGACGTAATGGCTATACTGATACGCGGGGTCCATCAATCCATGCCAATGAGGAAGGGGAGAGCCGTGAAGGCCAATTCAAAGTTCATACGACCGCTGGCGATCTGCTCCGTCGCTTGGGTCACCATCTGTCTGGGCGCTGCCGGACTTTATAGCCTGACCAGTTCGGCTGCCCCACCGCCCTCCGCTGGCGGTTTGAATCCAACATCCTCTAGCAAAAGTGCCGCACCTGTGAACGAATCGCCCGCATCGACCAAGGCTGTCGTGACGCTCGCCGGGGGGTGCTTCTGGTGCACCGAAGCGGTCTTTGAGCGGATGATCGGCGTCGAAGACGTCGTCTCGGGCTACACCGGCGGCCAAGTGCCCAACCCCAACTACCAGATGGTGCTGACCGGCCAAACCGGGCATGCCGAAGCGATCCAAATCCACTACGACCCGACTAAGACGTCGTACGAAGAGATCCTCGAAGTCTTTTTTGGCACCCATGACCCCACCACGCTCAACCGTCAAGGCGCCGACGTCGGGACGCAGTATCGCAGTGCGATTTTCTATCAGGACGATCAGCAGAAAGAAATTGCCGAGGCTTATATCAAGCAGCTCAATGAATCGCCTGAGTTTCGTCGCCGCCCGGTTGTCACCACGCTCGAACCGCTGCAGGAATTCCATCCGGCCGAGGAATACCATCAGGATTACTTCCGCAAGAATCCCAACGCGGGCTACTGCCAGATGGTCGTACGGGCCAAGGTCAACAAGTTCCAGCGCTCGTTCCAGGACAAAGTGAAGAAAGACTAACCATGGCTGCAGCGAAGATCAGCCGCCGCGAGTTCTCGCGGGTCTCGGCCGCAACGGGAGTTGCCGTGGCGACGTACGTCCCCGCGCGAGCGCTCGGTCGCGGCGGGGCGGTGGCTCCGAGCGAGCGGATTCGGATCGGCGGTATCGGTATCCGCAACCGCGGCAGTGTCGTCCTAGGGGCGATGCTCCAGCAGAGCGATGTCGAGTTCGTCGCCATCGCCGACGTGCGGGCAGATCGCCGCGAAGCCGTTAAAAATCTGGCCGATCAGCACAACGGCAACAGCGACTGCGCGACCTACATCGAGATGCAGGAACTGCTCGACCGTCCGGATATTGACGCGGTGTTGATCGCCACCGGCGACCGCTGGCACGCCCCAGCAGCGATTCGCGCGGTTGAAGCGGGCAAAGATGTTTACTGCGAAAAGCCGTGCGGGATCACGATCGAACTCTGCCAGAAGTTGGCCGATACGGTCAAGCGGCACGGTGCGGTGTTTCAGGCCGGCACCCAGCGCCGCAGTCAACAGCACTTTGTCCACGCCGTGCAGCTCGCTCAGCAGGGCCGGCTCGGCAAACTGCACACGGTCCACGCGTCGATCTACGAATTGGTCGACCGTCACGACTGGCTGCCGGAGCAAGTTGCGCCACCGCGTGAGGTGCTGGACTGGGATCGCTGGCTCGGCCCGGCTCCCTGGCGACCGTACAATGAAGCCTATGTCAACGGCGCCTGGCGTGGGCACCACGACTTCGATTCCGGCGCCAAGCTGCTCGACTGGGGCGCCCACACGTTGGACCTCTGCCAGTGGGCCTGCGGTCAGGACGGCTCGATGCCAGTGCGCTGGCAACCCCGTCAGGTTCCCGGCGACAACGTGATCGAAGGCGAATACGGCGACGGCGTGAAAGTCGTCTTGCGCAAAGCCGGTTGGCTGGGACTCGGCACCTGTCCTGTGCGGTTTGAAGGTTCCGATGGCTGGGTGGAGACCGGTGACTCCGGACGCATCGCCGTGTCCGATGACGAGCTGCGGCGCGATCTGCCACCGCCAACCGACGCCGGGACGGTCCCTTTCAAGCATGTGCGTGACTTTCTTGACTGCGTCAAAACCCGCGCGTTGCCGCTGGCCAATGCCGAGGTAATGCGGTCCTCGCACATCGCTTGCCACGCGGCCGCGATCGCGTGGCTGCTGGGGCGTGAGCTGCATGTCGATCCGAAAACCGGATCGTTCGTCGACGACGACGAAGCCAATCGGATGGTCAGCCGCGCGATGCGCTCGCCCTACGTCGTCTGAAACTCGCCTCTGGACAGAGCCTGTTACCTTCACCTGGAAAACGCGTTTATGTGGCGTCCCTGTTCTGCACTGCTGCTCGTGGCACTATTGGCTGGAACTGCGACCGCTCAAGGTGAAGTGGCCAACGTCCGTGCCGCTGCGGCCGAGCAAGAACGAGCTCAACTGACAACCTTGCTCGGCGTCGCTGGCACCACTTTCGAGAAAGCGAAGGCTTGTCAGCGTCTGGCGGTGATCGGCGATGCATCGTCGGTGTCGTCAATTGCGCCGCTGTTGTTCGATCCCGAGTTGTCGGATTACGCGCGGACGGCGCTGGAGCAGATTCCCGGCGAAGCCGCTAGCGAGGCGCTCATCGCCGCAATCCATCAGCTTCGTGAACCTGCGGCTGCCGAAGCGATCGACGCGCAGCATCGCGAGCGCCTGTTGATCGGGCTGCTGCATTCCCTCGGCCGCCGCTCCGGTGAGTCGGCCCAGCGGCTGCTCGCAGAAATCGCCGCTGCGGCAGACGCTTCTCCGGCCGTTCTCGCGACAGCGACCCGAGCGCTGGCCGCTCTGGAACCTTCTGCACAGGCTACAGAAACCGCGCCGCCGGCGGACTTAGCAAAGCTGCTGCAGTCGCCGGAACCGCGTTCGTTCCGGCGTGGGTTGCAGCAAGCTCGCCAGCAGGGTGCAGCCGCTGCTGCAGTATTGGCCGAACAACTCCCGCAGCTTCCACCGCCGCGGCAGAGCGCACTGCTGGTCGTGCTGGCTGATCTGGGAGATGACTCGGTCGTCCCTGAGATCGAGCCGCTGGCGAAGTCAGCGGACGATGAAGTTGCCGCTACCGCCTGGGAAACGCTCGCCGATCTCGGTGGATTGCAAGACTCCGCCGGGCGTGGTGCGGCGGGGCTAGCCGCAGCGCTCGCGCGCCCCGCGATTGCGCCGCGGGTAATGGCAGCACTGGGCAGCGCTGAAAATCCTCAGCTCGACGCGCAGGTGAAGTCCACCATCCAGAAGCTGGCTGAGGGCCAGCAAACGCCAGAGCCGACGGTGGCGATCGGGCTGTTCAAGTATGCGGTTGCCCGCCAGTTGAGTGATCTCGCCGAGCCGCTGCTTCAAATCGCTCAGTCGCATGCGGACCCAGTGGTCACGGCCGCCGCGATCCGTGCAGCCGGCTCGTTGGTCTCCCTGGATGAACTCGCGCGACTGTTGCTCACGAGCGAGCAACTGGCGCAGCGTGCTCCGGAAGGGCCGCTGGCGTTGGCCGCAAGCGAGGCTCTCCAGCGAGCGACCGTCCGCATGCCGCCCGACGAAGTCGCCGAGGTGATCGCCGGTCTGTTGGCAGACGCGCAAGGTGCCCGCAAAGCCATGTTATTGGAGCAACTGGCATTAGTCGGTGGCGAGCGAGCGCTGGAAGTGGTCGCGGAAATGGCCCGCAGTTCTGACCTGGGCGATGTCGATTTGGCGACGCGCGTGCTGGGTCAGTGGCTGTCAGCCGATGCGGCGGACGTGCTCAGCGATTTGGCTGCCAACCTCAACCATCCAGCGTACCGGCTGCGTTCGCTGCGGGGATACTTACGCCTCGGCCGGCAGTTCGACATGCCGCCAGAGCAACGCACCGAGCTGGCGACACGGGCCTACCAACTGGCCGACCGCGACGAGGAACGCACACTGGCGCTCGAAATTCTCCTGCGGTTTCCGACTCCCGAGGGGCTGAAGTGGCTGGCCGACACCAGCGGCCGCAACCGTGAACTCAACGAACCGCAGCGTCAGGAGGTGAATCGCGTGCTGCTGCAGGTCGCAGAGTACGTGGCCCGCCAGCAGCCCCAGCGGTACGCAGCCGTACTTCAAAAAGTCGGTTTGCAACAGCTCCCTGAGGTGATTCAGTCCGAGCTGCTCCAATTGACCGAGCCCGCTGAACCTCGCTGAGCCGTTTCTGGCCCGCCGCTTGCACTCTATCGATCTGATAACGGCAGCATAGGAAGCGACGCAGGCCGTGAGTTTCCGCAAAATTCAATCAGCCGGCACGCGTTACGGCTTGTTGATTTAATCAGCCGCAACGCGTTAGTGTCCGGTTGTCCACCTTTAATGCCCTGCTGAGGCGATTTGCAACATTCTAAATTGCGGACTGAAGATTAAATCAACAAGCCGGTGAGCGTCCGGTTCCCAAGATCCATGTTCCCAACATCAGCGGCGGAGATGACCTAAGTACCGGTCCAGTCCTGCTTGCGCCTCGTTGCGTGAAAGAGTAGGCCCAAAATGTTCAAGCAATCCTTATTCAATTCAGTTCGACTGCCACTCATCGGCCTGGCGATCTTTGTCAGCCACTCCATGAGCGATCTGTCCGCGCCGGTTCAGGCCCAGGGATTTTATTTTGAGTCCTGGCGGAGCGGTTACGGCGGCCGCTGGGGCGGGATTGAGCTGGGAATCGGTGTCCGGCCGAGCAGTCCCGTCTATGGCGTCCGTCCCAGTCAGCTCTATCCGCCTACTGGCGTTCGCCCGTATGGCTTCGGCGGGCCCGTCGTGCCGTTCGGCTTCCGCGACACGCAGGCCGACTACTACGATCGCCTCTACCGCCAGTACCGTGCCGAACTCGATTCACCCTATCGCTATGGCATCGATCCCGGGCCGCAAGCCGGATTCAACGAACTGCAACGCCGTTGGGCTGTGCCTCCGCTGAGCGTCGTTCCTCCCGTGGCCACCATTGAACCGTATCCGCATGCTGGGGAGATCAATCCGAGACAACCAGCGGGAGCGTCGCTATCGCTAGAAGAAGTCGCAGCGCAACTTCGCAGCGCCGCCCAGCGGCTGAGTATTGCGTTCTCCCGGCGTGGTGAAGAAGGCCAGATCTGGAGCGACTACCTCGCTCCCGATACGATTCTGCGGGTGCTCGATGAGGGGAGCGATCCGCGTGAGTTGGGGACGCTGCTCAACAACTACGACGGTGTCGTCAGCAACGGTTCGCTGCGCTGGGTGATGCGGACCGACGGATTTGCCGAGACCCGCCAGTGGTTGCACCAGTACCTGATCGCTGTCCAGTCCGCCGACGCCAATCAAGCTGCCGCCGACGAGCAAGCGGCGGATCAGCAACCGAGCGAATTACAAACTGACGAAGATCCGGTGGAAGGCGCGGGACCGGCGGCAGACGAACTTCCGCCACCGCCGCCGATGCCCGATCCACCGCCGCAACCGATTTCGCCCAGCGGCGGTGTCTCGCTCTAAGCCACTGCACGGTGGCGTCGGTCACGTTGTGGTCAGCCGTCGCTCCGCGACGAAGGATCGGAGCCGGCACAACTACCGTGGCATGAATGCCACGGCTACCATCACCCGGTCGCTCCGCGACTTACACCGTCATCGACCCGCGGGCCGACCTGCCAGGGTAACCGAGCGTTTCATCCTTGTGACGCCAGCCCGTCGCGCGGTGCCCCCGATGTTAGCCGGCCGTTTTAACGGCCTGGGGGTGCTGTCCGTCGCGGAGCGACCACCGCTGGTAGCCGGGCGTTTCAACGCCCGGAAGCACGTCATCCGAACCCCTTTCTACGTCACGGAGTGACGATCGACGCGGTACAATGACGCTGGTCCACCGTATGTTGAAATCGCCTTCCTACGAAAGGTGCGGCGTTCGTTGTGAACCTCAATCCCTACGAAGCACCGAGTGGAGTTGTGACAGTCGACGGCTGCCCGGCGGCACTCGCGCGCGATACCGGCGATGTTCTTCGGCAGCCTGGGCACGATCTGGTGCCTGGACTACGGCCTGTCAGCGTTTCACATGCTCTGCATCCTCAGCCATCCATCCATGTTGCCGCTGGTATCGGACCAGCGTCTGTATCTGCCAATGATCCAAGTTCTCATCGCGGCGGTTGGCTCGTTGCTGCGATCATGATAGGGAAGGGTTATTCCTGGCGAATCATCATCGCCATCGTAGGTGTTGGATTGCTCGGCCAACTTCAGCGTGACATTTTTTGAAAGCTGTTTTATGACGACCACTCCCCATCCCCAAATGATTGGATCCAGCATCGTCGAGAATGGCAATAAACGCCTCTCCGCAGCGGTCCAGGCCGAGGTCAAACGGGAAGTCGAGGCCCAGTACGCACCGGAACGGAGCACAGCCGGCCTGATCCAGCGATGGCATTTGCGGCGCCGCATCAAACGCGAAATCCAAAAGCGTGTCCGCGAGCGAATGAATCCAATCTCCGCTAGCTCACTGTTCTGAAGTTCACGCGCATTCGCATCAAAACGGCGAGGCGTTACGCCACTGGGTGATGGGTCAGGGAGCCATAGTCATCTTCTACCAATCCGATGCGTCTTCCCTTCACCCCATTTTTGATTCGCACTCCGCCGTCTTGGACCGTTGTTGAAAATACCCTCCTGGATGCGACAGAAGGTCGAATCTCCCAGATTCGCTTCAACACCGATCGGTTCGAAAGCGGTCGGCAGGTGGAATTCCAAATCGCGTAACTTGCAATCGCGCGGGATGCCACGCGACGCCGTCTGTCGGCTCCACTTGTGAAACAGGTTTCGATCCGTTCAACGGAAGGACTCAATTGACAATGACGACAGGAACTTGCCAGCGATGCGGAAGGCAAGGCGAGGGCCGGACAAAGTGGATGGTGCATCGGTTCGCTGAAAGCTTTCCCGAGTCCCCAGTCGCCGAGGAATTCTTTTGCAATCGCTGTCTGCGGATGATGCGGATTTACGCCACCATCGGCTTTAGCTTGCTGGCAGTGCTAGTGGGGGCGCTGGCGGGAGTTACTTTTTGGCTGCGTCTTGGGCTCTGATTGCACGTCGATGAACCGCAATCGAGCTCAATCCCAGAGGGAGCCAGAAGCCGCGTGCAACACGCTCGGCTGCTCTGCATTAGCCTCCCATGGAGTGTTTCATTGCCTCATCACGACGGAATGCAAACGGTGACTGGCGAGTTGCAACTGGCCTCAAACAGCCCAATGCGGCCCTGCGTGACGCTCTGGCTACGCTCAGCGAAGATCGATTCGGAGTCCGACGCAATGGCTCGACTCCGGCCGCGATATTTCGGCGGTGAGCACATCGGTGTGCAATCGTAACGGGAGGCGAGAGGCACAGCGAGACGCAGACAGGTCGTCCGCAGCGGATTCACGCCGGCGATTTAGCCCATAAAAGACGCTGTTTTTGCTCAAAACCACCGTCTTTCATGGAGTACGCCCAGTAGGATTCGAACCTACGACCTGCGGATTAGAAGTCCGCTGCTCTATCCAGCTGAGCTATGGGCGCTTACGGTTTTTTTGTGACGGCGTTTTTTGCTCCGACACCCGTTTCGACACCTTTCGGCGTGTCCAGAGATGTCAGACGCACAGAATACAGTCTGGTCAGGACCTCCACCACCCGCAAAAAAGAGTCGCCTGGGAAGCCGCCTCACGGATTTGCGCGGTTTGCTCCGACCACTGGCCTGTAGGCCACGATGCCCCAGAGGCGAACACCCGTCCCTGGATGTGTCCGCAGACGTGCCGGCGGGGCCGGCGGACGACGACGGCGAGGGACATCGGGAAGCACCTCCGACGGCTTCGCCGGTCGGTGAACCAGCTCGAGCGCCGGGTCGGTCGTCAGCGACCGCCCCAGCGGTGACCGAGGCGCTGGCGGCCGCTGGTGTGGAGCGGACACGGTCGTTGCTGGCGGAAGCGGATCGGCGCCGCATCACCGCGGCCGAGCTGATCGAAGCGGCCTACGTCTGCCAGCACTGGTCCGGCCTGACTCCGGGAGCGTTGTTCGACTGGGTGTGGCCTGGAGGATGGCCCGCTAGCGGCGTCCCGCCTGCTGACGTGCTGCGTCACGAGCGCCGCAAGGCAGCCGAGGCATCCGGTCGCGTGCCCAAGCCGAAGCGGCACAAAGCGAAATCCAGCCTCCGGCGTGCGTGGTCGCCGCGATGATCTGCCGCCGGCTTCCAGCGGCGATGGCGAAGGGCTGCAAAACCGACCTGGGCGACGAGTGCACGGCCGAGGAACTGCGGAGCGAAGCCGAAGCGGCATGGGCGGCGAAGGCGGAACGAACGGGCGAGGTTGCGTGATGCCAGTAGACTGGTCAAAGTATCCGCCGAACTGGCACGAGAGCGTGACGGCGGTAAAGTTGGCCGCAGGATGGAAGTGCGAGAAGTGTGGTAAGCAATGTCGGCTCCCAGGCGACTTCTTTGAAACTCATCGAAGGCCATTACTTGCGTTCATTGACATGATCAAAAAACCGACTCATCGCAAAACCGGCGCCCCGTTTGGCCTCTCGTTCTTGTTCCTTCAGTTTCATTAGCTCGTCGCCATACGTCTGAGTTCGTTGCAACGCCCATACGCCGCCGAGCGCGAGTACCGCAGCAAAACTGTTTAAAGGAGCTTGAAGTGTCAGAAGTGACAATCCAGCGCCTAGTGCCCCCGAACCAAGATCGCATTTGATTCGGAAGCCAATTGACTTTCTCTGGGATTCAATCTGCCCAGCCAATCTGCGAATTTCAACAAGGCGTTCGGTGACGAATTTTTCAAAGTCCGGTTCGCGTGCTGCAGCATTTGCCAGCTCAAATGCACCACCGAATAGGTTTTCGCGAGATTTTTCGAAGCGACCCCATTCACTTGTGCGCATTGTAATGACTTGATCGACCGAAATCTTGTCCAGTAAATCTGGCACTAGTAAGTTCTCAAAACTTAGGTCCAGAACCTTATTGCGTCGAAGCCAAAAAGGGTCCATTGAATCGTTGGCAATCAGTGCACGCGTGTTTCGAAGCAGCGATGAAATGATACGGCTGTATCCGTCAACGGAGCAGGTCGGCACTAGGCTCTTGGCCTCGCAATAGCCAGTGTATTTAACGATGGCCGCGAGACGAGCGCGTGCGACGCATGTTCGCGCATTGGCATAGTCGTCTATGTCGCCGTCAGTCTCAAGAAGCGGCAACGCAGGAATGTCGTTTATTGCTCCATCGCCAACGCCAGGAATTGCTAGCGTCTCAAAATTATTTGGATTCTGAAGTGCATGGTCTGCACCTTGGTCGAGAACTGCCGACAGCAATTCTTGACTTGATGCAATTGAGCGATACACACTCATCACGAATTGTGGATTCAGTGGATAACCGCCCATAAGTACGGCACCAATTGTGAAACTATTGGTCTCTGCTTGATCATAAGTCGAAACAACCTCCACCAGTCCTTGTTCTATGGCAGGGCTAATTTCGTCGATCAACTGCTGAAAGTCTTCATCGTATCTAGCGACCTTGCCGAGTGGGCGGACCGGACCAGCGCTCATTCCGAACAGCGGGAGTCCAATGATCGCACTCATCCATGCATTTGGAGGAATGATGTCGCGATCAGCAGGGTCAACAAGCTGGACCCTGTCAAAAGTTAGTAGCGCGCGCTTGATTTCCCGAAGCGACGGAGCACTCTCCGTTGGAATAATAAGTGTATCGTGCATTGCTGCCCCTTTGCCTGAGTCGCGTAACTTGCCATTGTCCCACGTTGGTATTCAAAGCAACGTAACCGTACACCAGAACCAGTCGTGCGGCTGGTCTTGACTACTTGCTGAGACGACGGCGGGCGCGGCGGGTCCGCTTGCGGTCGGCAGCCTGCCGGCGCTCGTCCTGGCGGTACGTGCGA